>Ga0182024_10005302_pt1 | contig 29002 bp, 18 predicted proteins | sample P32metaG_FD_120480 | JGI IMG/M metagenome (GOLD analysis project Ga0182024, IMG submission 120480) | Permafrost microbial communities from Stordalen Mire, Sweden - P3-2 metaG (Illumina Assembly) | ecosystem: Environmental > Terrestrial > Soil > Wetlands > Permafrost | place: Sweden: Stordalen...
ATTTGGGGGGGGGGGGGGGGGGTTAAGCTAGTCTAAAAATGTTAATAGCCTAACTCTTTTTATTATTTTGAACTGATAAATCCATTAAAGTATTTTCAATTATTCCTGTTAATGGTACTATGAATAAGAATCATGCAAAGTATAAGAAAGTAGCGAATTGTCCAATTTCTAAGAATGGGCTTTCAGGATGTTGACTACCAATTCACATTAAAATTAAGAAATTAGCTGAGAATACTCAGAACATAAATCTCATTATTGGTCTAAATTGGCTACCTCTAACTCTAGCTGTATCTAATACTGGCATAGCTAATAAGATTAATAAAGAAGCAAACATAGCAATTACTCCTAATAATTTATTTGGAATAGATCTTAAAATAGCGTAATAAGGTAATAAATATCATTCAGGTACAATAGATACAGGTGTTTGCATAGGATTTGCCATAATGTAATTATCAGGATGACCTAAAGCATTAGGAGCATAGAAAATAAAGAATGATAGTGCTAGTATAAAGAATAATACAGTTACTAAGTCTTTAAATGTAAAATAAGGATGGAAAGGTATTCTATCTAAGTTTCCAGTAATTCCTAAAGGATTATTAGAACCATGTGTATGTAAAGCTATTAAATGCATTACTACTAATGCAGCTAATACGAAAGGTAATAAATAATGTAATGAGAAGAATCTGTTTAAAGTAGCATTTGACACAGAGAAACCTCCTCAAATAAATTCAACCAATGATTGTCCAATTCATGGAATTGCACTTAATAAGTTAGTGATAACGGTAGCACCTCATAAGGACATTTGTCCATATGGTAAAACATAACCTAGGAATGCTGTAGCCATCATTAGAATAAAAATAATTACTCCAATACTTCAAAGTAATGTTCTAGGTGATCTAAAACTTCCGTAGTATAGTCCTCTAGCTATGTGTAAATACACACAGATAAAGAAGAAAGATGCAGTATTAGCATGAGCGTATCTAACTGCTCATCCATAATTAACATCTCTCATAATATGTTCTACAGAAGCAAAAGCTAAATCAACATTAGGTGAATAATGCATAGCTAAAAAGATACCTGTTAATATTTGAATTATTAAACATAAACCTAATAGTGAACCAAAATTTCACAGATAAGAAATGTTAGCAGGTTGCGGCGAGTCTACCATATATGAATTTACTAAACTTAAAATAGGATGACTTTTTAATATTCTCATATAATATTCATAAATTTAAACTGTGGCTAATTAAACTGTATACAGTTTAATTACGACAAGGCTCGTATTGTCTTATCTAAACGTTGAAGTTTAGAATAAATACCTAGATAGACGTCTAGTGTAATTTTATTTAGTATCGACCAGACTAAAGATTATTTAATCTCGATTATTAATATATAATAGCATAGCATATATTTTATATTTGATTCCGACCCTATATTTTATATGTATCATGTACATAAAAGTAAAATATATAATATATTTAGATTTTACTTAGATTAGTAGGGTAGAAGGTATTCTTATTTTAGTTTCCTTTATAAACTATTAAGATATAAAGTATCAGAATAGAAAGTATCTCAACTCTTTTAGTTAATCACTATAGGGGTATATAATAATATAATATATTATGCAGTTTAAATAAATATTTAAGGTAGGTTAGGTGTTGTACCATGACTTGTTCAAACTCTAATACTATAAGCACCTTTTTTATTTTTACCTGTAAATGTAGCTTGATCTACTAAATTATATTTATTTGGAGAAATAGCACCTTTATATGTTGTTTTGACCGTTTTTTTAGGAACAACTCGTTGTCGAGCTAATCTACCACTAATTTTAATTTTAAAACCTGTAAGTTTAGTTACAGGAGACATATCATCTATTTGTAATAAATGCTGATTATTTGTTTGTCTGTCTAGCAATTCTGTTTTTATTGAATTAGTTTGTGTTGTTACTCTTTTTCATAGTAAGTTTTTTAATTGACCATAAGTACTCTTATGGCTATTTATACCCAAGAATTGAGCTAATATATTACTATCATGATAAACATATTTTAATCTTACAATTTCTAATTGAACATTAGTTTTAAGGATTTTTGATAGCAGTACTACTAAAAAAGTTAATCGTGATCGTGAAAAGCCTCTTTGTTCAGGTTTAGCATTAGAACTTTGAGAATCCTGAGTATTTATACTATTAGAATTAGCTTGTATTAAATTAGTAGTAAATTTGTTTCAATATGCTTTTTGTAGTCTAGTTTTAAGAGAAGTTCTTTTTGTGTTTGATATAATCCGTTGACTCGACCGAACTTTACTTAAATTTTTAAGTTTAGGTAAATAATACAATATTGAAATTTTTATTCCATTAGGTGTGATAGTAAAAACAGGTTTACTAATTAAAATATAAAACTTTTTAAAGAAATTAACTAATATTCTATTAATAATATTTATTTTATGATGTTGTAGTTTTACATTATTAATTGCAGTTAAAGGTCCTTTATTATTAATAATATTATGTGTGGTTGTACGTGAAAAATATTTTGTTATGTTATTGATCATTTTTAGTCAATATAAATATATAAGTTACTAATAAAGTAGAGGTCTCATTTTTATAATAATATTATGAGTCTTAACATTTATTCCGTATTCTTATCCCATGATTGAGCGAGCAGAGCAGAGCAGAGCAGAGCAGAGCAGAGCAGAGCAGAGCAGAGCAGAAATCTGTATTGTTATTAATAATGATATTAATAGAACTTGGAAAGTAAATCCTATTAATATTAATTAAAAATTTACAGCCAAAAAAAGGACTTGAACCTTTGTTTTACCGTCATGAGTGGTACGTTCTAACCAACTGAACTATTTAGGCACAGTATGAAAACATACTTGTATATTTTGTTAGTTATCCTATAAGACAAGTTATGTACGTTCTGAATCTTTATCTAAATTTGCACAAAATTGGGGTAAGGTATAGGAGTTATTATTTTCAAATAATTGCTTTGCTTAAGCCTTAAGTAAGCATATTATATATATTTTCTGTTAAATTACCATACTGCCTAGTAAAGTCCTCTTTCTATTTATCTTTCTTTGGCCAACGTCCGTCCTCACCTAGGTGAAAGGAAAGGCGGCGCCGACTATTATAAAAATATGAAATCTTGACTTTGTATATACCTTAAAGTTACCTTGAACCTTCACTAAATTAATAAATATCATTATTATTCTAAAATTTCTAATACAGTACTCTGTACATTACTCTGTACATTACTCTGTACATTACTCTGTACATTACTCTGTACTGTACAGAGTAGTGTAATATTAACAAAATAAAATAATGAAATAATCCCAGATTTAGTTAACTAACGGGTAAAATTCCAGATTCGAACTGGAATCGATAGAGCCACAGACCATCATTCTAACCCTTGAAATAATTTTACCTCTTTTATACTTAATTATTGTATATTAAAAATCCACCATGCGACACCAATTATATAATACTAGGATTATGATGTTTGTGCATACAAGATATTTTATATCAAAAGTAAATTTAAATATAATAAGCAAAATTTAAGTATTAATATATATACTACACTTTTTAATTTAACTGTTTGCGCTGCGCGCAGAGCAATTTATAGAACTAGTCTTAATTTTTATTCAACAATAGCTTATTTGGAAGGTATTACATATAATGTTATTCGTAATATTTTATATAGAAGAGAAAGGGGTAAATTAATTATAAATATTTAGATACAAAAATATTAAAGATAATCTTTCTTCAAATCTGAATTTAACTGTTATTAAATCTCCATAATAAGAAGAAGCTATACTAGGTACTAACTACACAAGAATATAAAAATAATGCAGCAAATATATGACTTATGGCTCCTAATTGAGCAGAAGATTAATTAGTTTAAATAGAGTTTAAATATTTGATTAAACTTGATCTAATCAAACTAAGAAGTTTTCAGCTTCTACTCCTTCTATGGCTACTGGCATGAAACCGTGGTATACTCCACAAATTTCAGAACATTGTCCATAGAATACACCAGTTCTTTGTAAATAAACTGAAGTTTGATTTAATCTACCTGGAACACCATCAATTTTTAATCCTAACGCAGGTACTGCAAAATTATGAATTACATCTCTACCTGTTACAATAAATCGTACATGAGTATCTACTGGTATAACTACTCTGTTATCTACTTCTAAATTTCTGAATTGACCTAATTCTAAGTCTGATTCAGGTATCATATAAGAATCAAATTCTATAGGATCTCCTTCTTCTCTAATGAAATCAGAATATTCATAAGATCAGAATCACTGATTACCTGATACTTTAATAGTTAAAGCAGGAGAAATTACTTCATCTAACATATAAAGTAATTTAAATGAAGGGAAAGCAATAGCAATTAGAACTAAAGCAGGAGAAATAGTTCAAATTAATTCTATTAGTGTACCATGATTAGCATATTTATATATAATAGGTGATTTTGTCGTACTAAAATTGATCACAACTGAAAATAACATTCAAGTTACTCCTACTGAGATAAGAACTAAATAGAAGAAAATTGTATCGTGTAGTTCAACAATACCTGTATAACCTGGTGCTGCACCATCTTGGAAACCTATTTGAAATGGTTCTGGTACATCATTATAAACAATTGTACTTAAAAATAATTGAGTTAAAGCTGTTTGAATAATATTTAACATTGAGAATTAATAATAATTTAACCATTCTGCTTTCTTTCCTTTTAAAGAATAAAAGGCATTATAGGATATAGTCTATATAGTCTTGCCCTATAATCTTTAGGAGTACCAACGATACTCGTATAAGATCACTAAAATGGAACCGAGATAGGTACTCTATACCCATTGTTATAATATATTTAATATTTTATATATTTTATATTATAATTTAATACAAAAATATACATTTATGTTGGATATATAATAAGGAATAGAGTAATCGAAACCCTGTGCATACTGTGTAAAAGTACTGCTTTACCACTAAGCTAATCCCTTTATAGTAAATTTTTATTCAACTACTTTTAGTTTTCCTCCTACTTTCCTTTAGGAGGTAAGGTAGGCCTACCTTAGATAGGTAAGGTAGGAAGGGGGTAAATACTATATTAGTATAGATATTGCAATTAGCTTCCTCATCAGTATACACTGATAAATAAGAATAATCATACAACATCAACGAAATGTCAATAAAGAATAGCAGATTCGTATCCTAAGTGATGGTTATTTGTAGAATGATAAGATAAGATTCTAAAGAAACCTACAAGGATAAATATTGTACCTACAATAACATGAAGTCCATGTAAACCAGTTGAAGCAAAGAATACTGTACCATATACACTATCAGCTATAGTGAAACCTGCTTGTTTGTATTCCATATATTGGAATCCTGTAAATAATAAAGCTAATATAATAGTATAAATTGTACCTCATACAGCTGCATTTCTATTACCTTGGATTAAAGCATGGTGTGCTCATGTTATAAAAGCCCCACTAGATAATAGTATAATAGTATTTAATAAAGGAATTGCAAATGGATCTAAAGGTGTAATACCTATAGGAGGTCAAGAACTACCTAGTTCTATAGTTGGTGCTAAACTAGAATGGAAATAAGCTCAGAATACACCTAAAAAGGCAAATACTTCACTTACAATAAATAAAGCTACACCTAAAGTTAAACCTTTTCTAACTTCAAAAGTATGATTACCTAAGTATGTACCTTCAGCAATAATATCTCTAAATCAAAGAGACATAGCACTAACTGTTAATATAAATCCTAAGCTAAGAAGTAAACCACCTGACACAAAACCATGCATATATAATACAGCAGATACTACTAAACCTAATAAAGCTAAACTAGTTAATAGTGGTCAAGGAGATTGATCTACAAGATGATAAGGATGTGTTTGATATTCTGTTCGTTGTATATTTGTCATATTGTATATAAAATTTTCTCCCTAACTTCCTTACATACCTAAGGTAGGAAGGAAGGAAAGAGAGGAGTACGTTAGTACGACACCAATGGACCCTAAAACGGGTAATGTGTCATTAAAGAATGACACTATTTGGTTGCTCAAAAAAAAAGTTTACGCGTTGAATATCTGATTCAACTTAATAGATTAAGGCTTAAGTGATTCGAACACTTCTAAGATCCGTTATGAGCGAATTGCATTGCCAACTATGCTAAAGCCTTTACTATTTATTATTAAATCCTAAATAGTATTGTATTCATTATAATATATATATTTTTTATAATTAAGAAATAGAAGTAGGGTGAGAAGGAATCGAACCTCCCCCGTATAAAAATACAATTGTTTTACAGACAACCCCTATTACCATTCTGGCATCACCCTTTTTTATTCTATCCTTATATTAATAAATAAAATTATTTTACTAATTATTATAGTTACCTTTGCTAACTATATAATTGAGAGAAAGATATACATGTATATTAAAAACAATTAATAAAGTGAAAACAGTCAGATTCGAACTGACGACCTTAGCATTAAAAGTACCACGCTCTACCAACTAAGCTATGTTTCCTTCGAATAATCAACTGTTTGGCTAGCCAAACACTTTATAAAATATATCTTCTAAATATTAACGATAGTATTGCAAATATTAACGATAGTATTGCAAATATAATATATATTTGTAAATTGAATTGATCAGACTCGAACTGATAATTTTCATTACCAAAAAATGACGGGTTGCCAAATTACCCTACAATTCATATGCGTTAATCATATACCGACGGGGTGACTCGAACACCCTTCTACTTATTACAAGTAAGTAATTTTGACCAGTTAAAATAAATCGGCTTTGATAATAATATAGTGCTTATAATATAATTATACTAATTTATTATCATGTATATTAACTTTAAGTATTTTATAACTAAATACCAAATTATTTTTTATAAGCTTTAAGAATAAAATTGTAACCTCTACCAGACTCGAACTGGCTCTACCGACGTGAAGGGTCGGTGTACTGACCGATTATACTAAGAGGTCTTAATAATATATTAATACACCTTACATATAAAGGTCTATACTCAATAATAGTTTTATTGATTTGTTTTAACGCAATCCCACGAATACTTGTCCAATAAGAGGTTAATAAGGTATTAACATCCTACGAGATTCGAACTCGTACCTTTATGCTTCGAAGGCAAATGCTGTACCATTTAGCTAAAGATGTGTAGGTGATTAAATAATCATATTTTGTAATATATATTATAATATATGAGTACCTTGAATCGAACAAGGATCATTTACTTGGAAGGCAAAGGTAATAACCATTATACGACACTCACTTATTCTTCTTTTAATTATACTAATCTTTCCTTTAGAATACAAGATTTGTATACAATTTATATCACAAAGAGTATTAATATAAATTATATAAAGTCTTATTAAAAATTCTAATAATAAATTACGAGTAAAGAGACTCGAACTCTTAAATCAAATGACACTGTATCCTAAATACAGCCTGGCTACCAATTTCAGCATACTCGTATCGTAAATTAATACGATCTTTTTGTGTAAAAATGAAAGGAACAGTGAACACAGCGTACGAACAAAGAGACTCGAACTCTTACGGATTAAATCCACTTTTTCTTAAGAAAAGACTGGCTACCAGTTTCAGCATGTTCGCTTGTGTCTTGAAGACATGTCACTCTAAAAATACAATAATATTATACATTATTAAATAATAAAGAAAGAATAAATGTATAAAGAGTTTAAATATATGGAACTAGAAAGTGATGTAATAAATTAGTAATGCTAAGCTAAAAGACTTACGCCTATTGCACATGCATCCTATTAAAGAAATAGTCTATTTCTTATTTGTACAGAGTATCTAAAGGTTGGTTTCGAGCTTAATATGCTTTCAGCTCTTATCCATTATGTTTGTGGCTACCCAACTATGCATAAAAATACAATTGGTACACTATAGAAACACAGCCATCTGATCCTTTCGTACTGAGAGGCCATCCTTTTTTTACTCTTTATATCTATGGAGGATAGGGACTATACTGACTCACGTCGTATTAAACCCAACTCACGTACCTTTTTACTCGGCGAACAGCCGAACCCTTCCGAGCCCCTACACCCGGAGGATAAGATGAGTCGACATCGAGGTGCCGATCCGCGGTATCGATATGAACTCTCTCCCGCGACTAGCCTGTTATCCCTAGCGTAACTTTTATCTATTGAACGACGGCTATTCCATAATATACCGCCGGGTCACTATGCCCTTCTTGCGAATCTGATCGACTTATAGGTCTCTCAGTCAAGCTTGCTTAAGCCATTACGCCTTCTTAACCTTACATGGTTAATCGATTTCCATCCGATTTTAGCAAACCTTAATATGGTTATATTTACCTAATAATTATTATTAATAATTGTATTTTGGATGCCTTTGATACTCTATTAAAGGCTTCCGCCCCAGACAAACTGCCAGGTTGTCATATGTTTCCTTCTTTGGAAAAAAGGTTTAACATTCAATTGAAATTAGTTAAGGTCTTTCACTTTCGTCATGTCGACTCCCTTATATTGCTACACCTAACTCAAAAAAATGTGATAACAACTTACAGTAAAGCTGCTAGGGTCTTCCCGTCCGACCATAGACAAACCGCATCTTCACGGCTAATTCAATTTCACTGAGATACTTGTAGAGACAGTGGCGCAATCGTTACTTTATTCATGCAGGACCGTATTTAGCGGACAATGAATTTTGCTACCTTTGGATCCTTATGGTTAAGACCGCCATTGACCAGATTTTCACTTGGTAAAAATAACTCACCTTGTTTATATTAATGGCATTGGGCAAAATTCGACAACTATACAAATATATAATATATTAGCAGTTATCTGTGTTTTTAGTAAACAGTCGGTGCGCCCGATTTTGTGACACCATCTTACGATGGTTTCTCATCTCGTCTAACTTATGAGAACAATTTGCCGAGTTCCTTAACAAGCATTATCTCATCGCCTTAGTATACTCTACCTACGAACCTTTGTCGGTTTAGGGTACGGTGGACTAGTAAATTATTTTCAAGATCTAAATTCTCTCCTCTTAAGTCTAAATTTAATAAAAAATTAATAAACATAAGAAAAAAGTAATCTTATATGATTCATATAAGGATTTTCTTTACTATACTCATCGACATTGTTGCCTTAGAGGCCGCATTCACGTTAAGTGGTTTAACCTAGCTTAACAACCCTTTCGTATTCGGCGAATTCCATTATAGGAATTTTTTACGTTACTCATGTCAGCATAATCTCTTCAGTTTTGTCCAAACAATGAAACACTGTTTTTCGTCCTCACTGAATGTTCCACTACCTACTTTATATTAAATAATATAAAATAACACAGTATCGGTAATCGTCATAGATCCGTTAAATTTTCGGCGCGTTTCTCCGGTTTTATTTTTGATAAATAAAATTTAGACTATTGCGTTGTTACACGATCTCAAACACTCGCGACTGCCAGGCGAATTGAATAGTTGTATACGGAGAAAAACTTCCTTATTTTCACTTAAACGATATTTTGGAACCTTAAACGTGTGCTCACGACTGTTTTCGTCTCGACTACCCACCTTATCATGAATAGTCTGGCTATCAATAAACAATTTATGTAATTCCGAGGTTAACTACCAAAGGTAGGGTTGCAAAGCCCCCCAATTTAACTTTAACGTATGGTAATCAAAGCTGTACCTTCATAAATCTTAATATTGATGTGATACTTAAATATCTTTCGTGGAAAACCAGCACAATAGGTTAGATTGGCCTTTCACCCCTTACCACAATTCATCGGAAAATTTTGCAACATTCAACCGTTCGGGCCATTATACCCTGATCATGGCAAGATCACCTATCTTCGGGTCTAATACGAGTAACTATACCATAAAACATATGTTTTTAGTCGCTTTCGCTAAGATTATTAATCTTGCTACTCCTATTAAGTTGCTGACCCATTATACAAAAGGTACGCAGTTGTTTGTATTAACTCCTGCTGCTTATAAAATTACTTCTTCATTTCGTGTTGTCCGAGCTTACAGCTCGTATTTAATGCACTTTCCTTTACAGTACTTTGCACTATCGCTATTTTTAGAGTACTTAGCCTTAGAGGATGGTTCCCCTATATTCCGACAAAATATCCTTCGCCGTACTCGTGATTATATGATTCAAAATTAATAATTATTTATTTAGAACGGGACTATGACCCTCTATGGTTTAAAATAGAGACCGAAATCTATATTTTACAAGTAAAAATACCCAATTAAAACTTAATGTTCTACTTCCTCCTATCCTCCTAAAGGAAGGTAGGAAAAAAAGAACTACCTTATTTTTATAAATAAAGTATAAAATAATTATTAATAATGATTAAAGGCTAGTCTGTTTTCACTCGCCGTTACTAACAGAGTCTCAGTTGATTTCCTTTCCTTTCCTTACTACAATGATTTGGTTCAGGAAGTTATAATAAAAAGGTTTCCCTTAGGATAGCAATTCATTTTTCAATAAATTGAAGAACTGCTCATTGAAGTTTCCTTTTTCTCTAAAAATGCTATGATTTCCGAAATAATCTCTTTAAATTACTTTCTAGTGTTTTCCATATATGCACCGATACTTTTATATTAATATCAATCAATAATATATATTATATAAACATATTAGGTTTAATTATTTTAAATAAATTAAGCTAAAGAGGCACACTACCTTGTACTTAGCACTTGGTCCTTTAGGAGGAAGGGGTTAATATAATATTAAGATTTAGAACTTAATTTAAAAATATACATTCTAGCTACTTGTTGTAATGTAAATACAGGTAAAATGTATTTAGAGAAAACATAAATTAAAGCTAATAAAGTTAAAAATGCAAATGATAATTGATTTAAAAAGAAATATGGAATTAATTGTGGCATATTAGTAAAATATTATTATTTATAATTGCCCTAATATAAAGGGCTGTTCCGCTGCATTATTTAATAATTGTATAATAAATTTATGAAGCAATTAGTTATAAACTAATAAGAACAAGTAAAAGTTTTTAATTAAAACTACTTTTAATCTTTGAATAATATATATAATTATATTAATAATTCAAAGAATGATTATATACCTTATCTATAAAGTTAAGGGTTATAAGTATAAATACTATACTTGATATAATAAAGTTGTAACAGATAAATGTAAAGTATTTAATATAGTATTAGGGAATACACCTAAAATTAAAGTAGGTATTAATAATGTTAATAAAAGCATAAATTCTCTTCTAGATACATCTTTTGTTACGGTTAGATATTTACTATAGGCACCATAAGAAATTCTATTATACATTCAGATAGAGTAACAAGCACTAAAAAAGATACCTGTTGACCCGAGTACACCTATAATAGGGTTTCTTTGGAAAATACCTGACAATGATAAGAATTCACCTACAAAGTTTAAAGATAAAGGTACTCCCATATTAAACAATGTAAATAAGAAGAACATAATAGTAAATACAGGCATTACTAAAGCTATACCTCTATAATAATTAATGGTTCTAGTATGGAATCTATGATATAAAATACCACCTACACAAAGGAATAGAGCAGGACTTACAAATCCATGGGCTAAGCTTAATAATATTGATCCTTCAATACCAACTAAAGTATTAGAGAATAATCCTAATATTACTACAGCCATATGACAAACAGAACTTAAGGCTACTATACCTTTTAAATCAGTTTGTCTTAAAGTAGCTAATGAGGCATATATTAAAGTAATTACAGCTAATGTTTGTACTAATGGACTATAAAAATGAGTAGCATCAGGGAATATTGGAAGTAATATTCTTAAGAAACCATAAGTAGCCAATTTTAAGATTACTGCTGCTAATATAATAGAACCTCCAAGTGGAGCTGAAGTATGAGCTCAATTTAATCAAATATGTACAGGGAATAAAGGTGTTTTAAATGCAAAACTAATAAAGAATGCTAATCATAATCATTTTTGAGATTCTAAACTGATTTCTCCAGCTCATTGCATAAACTGTAAATCTGTTGAACCATAGTTATAGGCCATTACTACAATAGCTAATAACATTCATAAAGAACCGAATAATGTATATAAGAATATCATAAATGATGCTCTAACTCTTACTAAACCACTACCTCATATTCCAATAATTAAAAATAAAGGTATTAATACACTTTCGAAGAAAATATAAAATACTAATAAATCTAAAGATACAAATAAACCTATTTGTAATGTTTCTAAAACTAAAAATGATATTAAAAAGTATTTAAAATTTATATTTATATCCTCTCAGTTGGATAAGATACATACAGGTGTAATAAATGTAGTTAATAGCACAAAATAAATTGAAAGACTATCTACTCCAATATTTAGACTTAAAGAAGTGGAACCTAATTCTGGAACTATATTTGTTACAAATTGATACTGACTCGTACTTGAATCAAATTGGATTCAAAGAACTACAGATATTATTAAATTAATTAAAGATGCTGCTAAAGCTATTTGTCTCATTTTATTTCTGGATAAAATAAGAGATTCTGAGTTATTGGAATTTTCATTAATTGGTAATAATAATAAAGATCCAATTAAAGGTATAATTAATAATAATGTAAGCATTATATTTTTTTTTATTGAGGCTACCATTTTGATTATTAATAATTTTGTATTAATAGATAGCGAGTCTAGTAAGACTACATATGTATACTAGATACTTAATTAAACTGGACAGAGGTCCAGTTTAATATTTAGTATACCAGTCAACGTATGAGAACGTTAACCTATATGACACTTTGCTCTACGTTCCTATATAAGAACGAATAGTTCAGCAGGCCGGACTCGAACCAACAAAACACACACCCAAAGCGTGTAACTTACCAGTTAGTTTACTGCTGATGTGTTTACAATATAGTTATAATGCTTCTTAAAATATATCTATAAAACAACATATAATATAATAATAATAAAACAAATTAATTATTAAGCATAATTTGAATTGAACAAATGTCTTTTCGTCATCAACAAAACGTGCTAGCCACTGCACCATACGCTTCTATTCTATAATAGTAAATATTTCTGCTTATATATAAATATATAAAAATTAGGGTATCTTTATTCTCTTTTATATTTCATATATATCTATTTTATCCGTTGAATATGGAGTAATATTATTATATCGTACTAATTATTTATTGCTTTAAACTAATTATAGTTGAGGATGCTGATGCTCAGTACTATTAATAATAGTACAAAATTTAAGTAATGGATTGAAAAGTAACCCAAACGCATCTCGAAATAATGTGTTATTTGTCATATTGTATTATTAAAAATACATTAATATATTCGGAATTAGTTTGATTCGAACAAACGTACCTTTTAAGTAAACCGTTTTCAAGACGGCCGCATTAAACCGCTCTGCCATAATTCCTAAAATTATAAAATGTTACTACTTTGTTGAACTAGAGGACTAATAAATTATTTAATTAAAGTTCTAAATAACTAGGGATTCTCTAAAAAGAATCAGATTTAATACATATCGAAAATAATATATATTTGTATATAATAAATTTTAGTTTACTAAATATATATACATATGTACAAACATTTCTCATTAAACATTATTATTCTTTGAATGTGTTTGATTTATTTAAAATAAATATAAAGCTTTACTATTTAAATATTAATACCTATAAACATTTATAACAATTCTTATTAAATAATAAATATAAACCTATATTAATTAAAACTATAAAAATATACTGGTTAGGTTAGAAAAGGGGGTAATAATCTTATGTAGATTTAATCATATATTGTGGTGGTCTTGTAAAGATCCAAACCACATCGTAGGGATTTTATTCCCTTGTAGATAAAATATTAAATAATACAGCCACAGCTTCCACTACGGCTACTCTGCTAGGACTTACGTTCAATTACTATCAATGATTGGAACCACAAACATCCTACTACAAATAGAGGTCGCAACTTATCTATTTATAAATAAAATATTATCATAGAACTTCCTCATTAACTAGCTTTCGTACGTTGACCGACAATTAGTTCATTCCAAATTAAAAGTTCACCGTTGCGTACTAATCAACGATTACTCGAAATTCCTCCTTCATGCTGCCGAGTTTCAGGCAACAATCCGTTTTTAGTCTATTTTGATGATTAGCTCCTCTTTAACCCTTAAAGGGCAGTATTGCTTCACTTTGTCTAGACTTTTGTGGCACGACTGTAGCCCACACTATTCGGGTCATAAGGACTTGTCTTGGGCCCATAATACTCTTTATATCAAAGAATCACCACTAAGTAAAAATTAATGGTAGGGATTGCGTTCGTTATCGGAATTAACCTTACAGCTTACGCCACGAACTGAAGACAGCTATGTAACACCTGTATGCTAATTTTGTTAATTAACAAAATAAACTCAAGCCAACTTAATGGAATGAGAGCTATTCAAAGCGTGGTAAGATTTTTCGCGGACTGTCGAATTAAACATCATGCTTCACTTCGTTTGCTTTAGAACCGACTAATTTTTTTGTTTTCACTTTTGCAAGTATACTGGCAAGGCGGAATGTTTATCGTATTTCACTTCGATACCCAAGTCATTACTAGAGCATCTTACATTCATCGTTTACGGTCGGGAGTACAAAGGTCTCTAATCTTTTTTCCTGCCCCGACTTTCGTGCCTCAGCGTCAATCTTTAATGGAAGACGGCCTACGCCTTTAGTTTTCTACTGAGTATCTAAGAATATCATCTCTCCACTTAGCATTTAATCAACCTCTATTAGATTCTAGCTTCAATATATTAAAGCTGCCTGCGCACCCTTTATGCCAATTTATGATGACTAACGTTCGCGTCTCTGGTGTTACCGAGTCTGCTGGCACCAGATTTTGGACGACACTATTACTAAGGGTATATCATTTTTTTCCTTAGGTTAGATTATTTATTCTTTCAGTTAGCTCGTTCACTCTTGCGAGCATTGACAAATATTCTCGGCTGCTGCTAGTATATAACTAGTCGGGGCCATTTCATCCCCAATGTGGCCAATAACTCTTTCAAGCTTGGCTATTGATCTCAGGCTTGGTAAGCACTACCTCACCAACTACCTAGTCACTATATATCAGAATCCTATAGCGAGATTTATCTCTTTTTTATTTATTCTCCATTTTTGAGATCTATAGGGTATCCAACATAAATACTCACCTCTACACCTTTTTAGACTTGATACTAAAAAAGATTTGCATGCCTTAAAACTACTGAATAACGTTCAATCGGAACCAAAATTAAATTCTATTGTTAGTTAGATATATAAATATATTTATTTATTTATCATATAATATACACAAGACTTGTGGTTATATTTTTATATATAATATAAAATATAAATAAAGTGTGTGATTTTTGTTTATAATCTGTCTCTTTTATTGTAAAATTAGAAAGGGGTTGTGTTATGAGCTATTTATATACTTTTGGTTTGAGAAGACACTGCAAAAAGTAAAGATGCAAATAAAATAATTAATAATCTTATTTCAGTAAGATTATCACTGAGAACACCATATGTGTTAACTCCATAGTTTATAAATATAGGTAAGAATACAATAAATAAAATACTAATAAAACCTAGTACTATATATAATGCATAACTTGTTACTATACCTGTATCTAATTTAGATATGTTTAAACCTGTATTACTTAAAACTGTAGATAATCCATAAGGACCTATTGCTTCAATTACTCCTCTTTCTAATACTTTAGTTATAGTATAACCTAATTTCATTCCTTTAGCTATAATTAATTGGTTAAGAATTACATCTAATAAGAATTTTCCATTTAAGAAAGTATAAACTTTTCTACCAATTGAACCTGAAACACCATCTGTAAGATCAATTAAGAATCTAGGTGAGATATTATATAAATATATAGCTACAAATGCACCTAATATACTTAAAATAGAAGGTAATAATTTATAACCTAAAGGTATTGAGAATTCTGCTTCCACTAATGTTATATGGTTAGGATGAGTAAATACACTATTTGCTAAGAAATCTGAACCCATACCTACTAATAAATCAGAGAATATATAACCAAAGAAAATACTAAATAAAGATAATACTGCTAGAGGTATTATTACATGGATACTTGCTTCATGAACATGTAAGTAATCTGTTCGAGGTGCATTAGGATAACTTAAGAATACTAAAGAAATTAATCTGAATGAATAGAATGCAGTTAAAGCAGCTGTTATTGTACCTAAAGCATAAGCAGTAAATCCACTTACTGTGTATTGAGCATAAGCTAATTCAATAATTAGATCTTTAGAATAGAATCCACTTAATCAAGGTAAGGCCATTAATGATAATGAACCTACTATTACTGCAGAATATACAAATGGTAAGAATTGTTGTAATCCTCCCATTCTTCTAATATCTTGAACATCTGCTAAAGAGTGTATAATAGCACCAGCAGCTAAGAATAATAGAGCTTTAAAGAAAGCATGAGATGACATATGAAGTAAAGCTACATCATACTGACTTAAACCTATTGCCATGAACATATATCCTAATTGAGATACAGTACTGAATGCAATGATTCTTTTTAAGTCATTTTGTAATAAACCTGAACTAGCTGCAAATATAGATGTTACAGCACCAATTCAAGTGATAACACATAGAGCAGTAGGACTATATTCTAATATTGGACTTGATCTAACAAGTAAGTATACACCAGCTACAACTAGAGTAGCAGCATGTAGTAAACTAGAAACAGGAGTAGGACCTTCCATAGAATGTGGTAATCAAGTATTTAAAAATAATTGAGCTGATTTAGCTGAAGCACCACCTAATAATAATAATGCTATAATTGTTGTAGAAGTTTCATTCATATAAGGTATTATAGAAAATACAGTTGAGTAATCTAAATTACCTACTGCTCAAAGCATACCAAATAGACCTAATGTTAATAAAGTATCACCAACTCTATTTTGAGTTAAGGCTAATACTGCAGCTTTAGTTGCAGCAATTCTAGTGAATCAGAAATTGATTAGTAAATAAGAAACCACTCCAATTCCCTCTCAAGCTAAGAACATTAATAAATAATTATCAGCCGTAACTAATAAAATCATAAAGAAAGAGAATAATGTTAGGTAAGAGAAGAATCTTTGATTATGAGGATCTTCTCTCATATAATCTACAGTATAAATTTGAACTAATGTTGATACTAATAATATAGGCAATAGCATTACTACACTTAAACTATCAAAAGAAAATCCTCAAGAAACATTTAATAGACCAGAGTCTATTCAACTAGGTAATTTAATATAAACAGGACTTCCACATAGACCTACTTCATAGAATGCAACTAATACCATTGCAGAAGTAATAATTAAACTTGATATAGTGATAATTTGGGCACCAGTACTACCTAATTTTCTACCAAAGAATCCTGCTACTGTTGAACCTAATAAAGGTAAAAATATAATTGATAAATACATTATGTTCTAAGTGATATATTTCCTCTTAATCTATAATAAGCCACTAATATACTTAATCCAATAACTGATTCAGCACCAGCAATAGATATTATATAAACACTAAAAATTTGACCTATATTATCATTAAAATTGTAGGAACTAATTAAAATTAACAGAGTTACTGCTAATAGCATCATTTCAATACTGATAATCATTAAAATAATATTTCTTCTATTTAATACAAATCCCAGAATTCCTGAGATAAATAATAATAACGATAAATTCATAATACGTGACGTGTTTTCCTTTTGGAACATTTAAAATTTAAACCTGTACTCATCAAATCTAATTCGATCTGTGTATAGGCAATACGAATCTTTTGGGACTCGAACCCAAATTTTCATAAGTGACGCTTATGTGTTCGAACCAATTAAACTAAAGATCCTACTACTTTACTACTATAAAGTTTATTTAGATTCTATTAGGCGACATTAGGACTTGAACCTAAATCAATAGATCATGAGTCTATTATGCTAACCATTTGCACTACATCACCATTTTTTAATCATAAATTCTTATACATCTCTTTTACTACGAAGATCCGAAGATCCTAAGATCCGAAGATCCGAAGATCCGAAGAACGAAGAACGAAGAAAGGGGTATTTATTATATATATTTATATAACTTCGATGCCTACGGCCTTGTAGTTCGTGTTACAGGTAATATAGATTTAAGAGCTCCACTACCTAATTCGTATACGAATCCAACAGTCAGAATACCGAAGAATATTAATACTACTCAGAAACCTAAAGTACCTACTTCATAAAGACTTACTGTTATAGGGTATAATACTAATAGTTCAAGATCAAATACTAAGAACAGTATAGCTACTAAATAGAATTGTACTGAGAAAGGAGTTCTAGTTTGCCCATGAATAGGAGAAAATCCACATTCATAACTTGTTAATTTTTCTGAATCAGGTTTATGTACACTAAATAGTAAGTTAAGAACAAGTAGAATTAAAGCTAGTATAGGTACAAATATAAAAAGTATAATTAATGCGTTCATATATTATGTTTGGAAAATTGTTAAAGCCAGAAGGTGTGTGCTATTTAATCAAATATTAGGGTTTAGCATAAATAAAACTATGCTTAAAGTCAGTACACTTATTAGCATACTATGACTTGTACTAATATTAATATTTGCGTCTTGAATATCCCCAGAATTAATTGTAGGATTAGTTGTGAAATGCATTACTTTAATTATTTGTAAATAATAAGAAGCACTAATTACACTAACTAATATAGCTACTATACTCATAAAGTAATATCCACTATATGTAGCAGCATATAATACTTGCTGTTTAGCAAAGAAACCTAATAGAGGTGGGATACCAGCCATAGAGAATAGACAAAAGGCTAAACTTAGACTTAATAAAGGATTATTAATAAATTGAGCTTTTAATTCTGAAATATATCTAATATCTAGAGTATTTGCACTAATAGTTGTAGAACTGCTTATATTCTTGTATCCGATTGATTTCAATGTATAACCAAAAGCTAATAAAATTAAGAAAGTATTTAAATTAGTTACAGAATATTGTAATAAATAAAAGATTAAAGATTCTGTAGATTGTTCTGTATTAATACCTAAAGCTAAAAGTAAGAAACCTACATGAGAGATTGTACTATACGCTAATAATCTCTTAATTTTATATTGAGCTAATCCTACTACACTACCTATTATTAAAGATAATAATGAAGAAACAAGTAAAATGTTTTTAAGTGGTAATGATCATATTGATGAAGAGATAATTTCTGCGCTAGTAAATACTGATCCTAATAATGAACTATTTACTAGTTCTAATAAAAAGATGATTATAGATATTTTAGGCATAATTGTCAATCATGTAGTTACAATAGTTGGTACTTCATCATATACATCAGGAGCTCAATTATGTAAAGGTGCCGCAGCTACTTTAAATAAAAATCCTAATACTATAAATAATAAACCTAAAACAGGTATTATAGAGTAAGAAGTACTATCTGTACTTAATACTAAATTAAATATAGATTCTAAATTAGTTAGACCGGTATAAGAATAAATTAAAGCTGCACCTAATAATATAAAACAAGAAGAAAGACCACCTAATAAGAAATATTTTAATCCTGCCGCTGTAGCAGATTCACTGTCTCTATGAATAGCGGCTAAAATATAAACAGCAAATGATTGTAATTCTATGCTTAAATACATAGAAATTAAATCAGCACTTGAAATTAATAAAGTAGCACCTAATACACTAAATAGTAATATTAATGAATATTCTGATAGAACTGGACCCGTATTTTGATTTGGGTATTGTAATAATCGTGAATTCCCACCCTCCGGGCTTCGAGCAACAGGCATAATAAATCAAGGTACTAAAATAAATGATGCAATTAAATAAATAAATGTTTCAATACTTTGAGTAACTGGAGATACCTGATAAAGCCCACTAAAGATCCCTATCCCTGATCCTAAGGATTCAATGTCAAAAGCATTAAATGATAAGAAAGCACTGAATAAGAATGAAATGGCGGATAGCCGAGCAAATTGTAATGGAGATATTTTAGTTGTTGGTAGCGCAATAGCTACAATTAAAGTAATAATTGTTATGATAATCATTATTCTCACTTTAACAAGAATTATTTCTTAAGAGTCTAAGAAGAAACTGCCTACTTTTAACCTCTTCGTAAGTATTAGCGTAAGCGTAAGAAGGGGGTATAACATATAATATATTATATTATATAATTATTTATATATTACTGTATTTTTATCGTGATTACTGTATTTTTATCGTGAACCGTTATTTAACGATAATTAGAATTAAGACTGTACAGGTAATACATTAAATGCATGGAATGGAGTTGGGCTAGCCAATGTTCATTCTAATGTTACATTTCCTTGTTCAGCTTCTCATTCTGGATGAGTTGAACTGAAGAAAGCTGGTACAGCTCATGGGTTATTTGAAACTTGAGTTTCATTTGTAAATAAATCATATACTAAATAGAAGAATATAGCCAGAGAAACTACAGAAAGTATTGAACCAAAACTAGATACAATATTTCAATATGCGAAAGCATCAGGGTAATCTGGAATTCTTCTAGGCATACCCGCTAATCCTAAGAAATGTTGAGGGAAGAATGTTAAGTTAACTCCTAAGAATAGAGTTCAGAAGTGAACTTTACCTCAGAATTCACTATAGCTTTTACCTACTATTTTAGGTGCTCAGAAATAGAATCCTGCAAATAAACCGAATACAGCTCCCATTGAAAGCACATAGTGGAAGTGAGCAACTACATAATAAGTATCATGTAATGCCACGTCTAGACTAGCATTAGCTAATACTACCCCAGTTAAACCACCAATTGTGAATAAAGCAATAAATCCAAATGCAAATATCATAGGAGTAGTATATCTTATACTTCCACCATAGCAAGTAGCTAATCAACTAAAGATTTTAATTCCTGTTGGAACAGCAATAATCATTGTAGCTGCAGTAAAGTATGCTCGTGTATCCACATCAAGTCCAACACTATACATGTGGTGGCTTCATACAATAAATCCTAAAATTCCAATTGAGAATATAGCATATACCATTCCGAGATAACCAAATATAGGTTTTCCAGAGAAAGTTGATATAATATGGCTAATCATACCGAAAGCTGGTATAATTAAGATATACACTTCTGGGTGACCAAAGAATCAGAATAAGTGCTGATATAGAATTGGATCACCACCACCACTTGGATCATAGAATGATGTATTAAAGTTTCTATCCGTTAATAACATAGTAATTGCACCAGCTAATACTGGTAGTGATAATAATAATAGTATAGCAGTTACAAATATAGCTCAAACGAATAAAGGTAATTTATGCATTGTCATTCCTGGAGCTCTCATATTTAATACTGTAGTAATAAAGTTTATAGCACCTAATATTGAAGATATACCTGATAAGTGTAGACTAAATATAGCTAAATCTACAGAAGCACCAGAATGAGACTGTATACCCGATAAAGGAGGATATACAGTTCAACCTGTTCCAGCTCCGTTTTCAACTAATGCACTAACTAATAATAATACTAATGAAGGAGGTAATAATCAGAAGCTGATATTATTTAATCTAGGGAAACTCATATCCACTGCACCTATTTGTACAGGTACTAAATAATTACCAAATCCACCAACAGTACTTGGCATAACCATGAAGAAAATCATTACAAAGGCATGTGCCGTTATAATAACATTAAATAATTGATGGTCACCATTTAAAAATTGTACACCAGGAGCTGATAATTCTATTCTAATTAAAACAGAAAAAGCTGTTCCTATTAGTCCTGCAAATACTGCAAATACTAAGTATAAAGTACCAATATCTTTAGCATTAGTAGAAAATAATCACCGTGCCATACCTGGCTAATACTAAACGGCTATTCTTAAAGCAATGAACTCCTTTTTAATGCCAACTTTGTTTGTTTTACACAATATTAAGATTGACACTAATAAATAGAGATTTTAATAGAAACGGAATAGGGGGGATTCGAACACCCAAGGAGTTTAACCCGAACAATTAGCAATCGTCTTATCTTACCAATGAAAACTATTCCAAAAAATTAGATTATGATGAAATTATAATAACTATTATTATACTATTGACTCTTATATTTTAGGTAGTATAATTACTATTAGAAAGAAAGGGGTTTTCGTAGAAATAGTAATATATTTATATGTATAAATATATTATTATAATGGAGCAATATCAAAAGCTACTAGTATACTAGGTAGTAAGATAGTTAAAGCTATAGCTATTGGCAATAATTGAGTTCACATTACAATTATAAGTTGATCATATCTGATTCTAGGTAGTGTTGCTCTACTATGTACAAATAAGAATATAAAGAAACAAGTTTTAAGTCCTAAAATAATAGCTTGTAAATTAATAATTGTATCATTTACGAATAATTCAGGTATTAATCAACCTCCTGTAAATAAAATAGCACTTAATGAACTCATTAATACTATTGAACAATACTCACCTAAGAAGAAGAATACAAATATAATAGCTGAATGTTCTGTAAAAAACCCAGCAACTAATTCCGATTCAGCCTCTTGTAGGTCAAAAGGAGTTCTACTTGTTTCAGCTAAAATTGAAATAAAGAATAATATAAATACCGGTAATAAAGGTACTATATATCATATAGCTTGTTGATTTTCAATAATAGCAGTTAAATTAAATGTACCAGATAATAATACTACAATGATAACAGCTGTACTTAAAATTAATTCATATGAAATCATAGCGGCAGTACTTCTTAATGAACCTAAAAAAGCATATTTAGAATTACCAGATCAACCTGCAAATAATACACCATATATACCTAAACTAGATAGTGCTAAAGTATAAAGTAATCCTAAAGAGAAATCAAAGATTACTAATCCTTCTCCAAACGGAATTACACCTCAACCTAATAAACTAAATATTAATGTAGCCATTGGAGCTAAATAAAATAGAATTTTATTAGAATTAGCAGGAACTACAACTTCTTTAACTACTAATTTTAGAGCATCGGCAAAAGGTTGAAGAACCCCGTATACTCCTACAATATTAGGACCTACTCTTCTCTGAGCAGCTGCTAACATTTTTCTTTCTACTATGGTTACAAAAGCTACGGCAAGTAACATTGGAACAATTACAACCAGTACTTCTAATAAATTAAATAGGATAGTCATATTTTTCTTTAAATAGTTAATTAACCTAATCTTTGTTTTGAATAGGAAAGCAAACATATAAAATTTGTTTGCTTTAGAATATATTACTTTCTGTAATTTTATACTTTTGTATAAAAAGACCTCTAAGACATATAAAAATTATATTTTATATTGTTATTTTTAAATAAACATAATAACAATTAGAGAGGTTATATATTTATATAGTAAATAGTAATAACCCATAATATAATAAGGGAATACAAGAAAACTTATAAGATTCTAACACTGTATAGTATATAATACATATAATATATGAGTTACAAATATTAAAAATTTCAAGAACAAGAGGGAACGATCCTCTACCTACCGTTTTGAAGACGGATATACTACCATTATACTATGTTCTTTAAACTATGTAATCTACACGATATTTATATTCTTATGGAAGGTATTAAGAAATAAACTTAAGATAAAAAGGTACTAAGGTGAATCGAACACCTGTTCATTCATTAACAGTGAAGTGCCTTACCACTAGGCGATAATACCTAAAGTCTGAGTATAAGTATATATACACAACTATGTTATAGTTGTACATTTATTATTATATTAGAATAATCATATTGTGGAATAATACACAGTAATTTGAGAGTATTAATTCATTTTGGGATTCGAACCCAAACCCAATATCTTAGAAGGATAAGGCTACTACCAATTAAGCTAAATGAACGTCCTGTCTATTTAAATATCTCATATATATTATAAGGTTTAGAGGGAATCGAACCCTAATTTGGTTTTATACCGAATCAAATTTGCAATCTGACTACAGTACCAACTGTAAACTAAACCCTCTTTTAAGAGAAAAATACAATTTGTTATTAAAAAGAGAATATAATAAGGAATAGAGTAATCGAAACCCTGTGCATACTGTGTAAAAGTACTGCTTTACCACTAAGCTAATCCCTTTATAGTAAATTTATAATTAGGATTCTACTGATAGAGACTTTTCTTTTCATATAATCATATAAAAATATCTATACAGAAGTATAGAAGTTAAGTAGAAAAGGGAGGGGTATATAGATATATTTCCTCTACTCAATAAATATAAATACTATATATACAAATTTATATATAGTAATAAGCTCCATTACATATTAATGTAAATCTATAGCATCTTTAAGATATGAACAAGTTAATAAACAGAATACATAAGCTTGGATTACACTAACAGCTATTTCAAGACCACATAATAGCACGAAAATAGCAAAAGGTACTAAAGTAACAATAAATACAATTATACCACTAGTGAATAATTTAGCAAGTAATCCTGATAATATTTTTAATAATGAGTGTCCAGCTACTAAGTTAGCGAATAATCGAACTCCTAAAGAGAAAGCTCTCGCTACATAAGAAATAAATTCAATTAATACTAACATTGGTACTAAAAATATAGGTGTACCTGCAGGTACGAAGAATGAGAAGAAGTGTAATTTATGTTTAGCTAATCCTAAGATTGTTACACCCATAAAAATTGTAATACTTAGTCCTAAAGATACAATTACTGATGTACCTACTGCATATTGATAAGGTATATTACCTATTAAGTTACTAATAAGAATAAAGAAGAATAATGAATAAATAAATGGTAAATATCTTTCATTAGAACTTCCTATTTGAGATCTTACTATATTAAGTACACTCGCGTGAGAACTTTCTAAAGTAATTGATCATGCTGAAGGTACTAATTTTTTTTCATTATTCGCTACTATATGTAAACTAATAACTAAAAATAATGTTAATAAAGAATATAATCCTAAATTTGTAAAGGCTAAGTTGAAATAACCTAATAGTGGAGCATTTAGATTAATATAGCTAACTACTTCAAATTGTTCTAAAGGTGAATTAATAATTAAAGTTGTTAATGTCATTTAAAAAAAAACTATTATCCAAAACAAACTCGTTAAAGCTGTGATGGAAGAATTATTACGCAAATTAAGTGAGCACAATCGTACTCTATTTTTATACTTATAATAGTATACCTTATATAAAGATAAATAACAAATGGAAAGTATCCCAAAGTTTTCATTCTGTAATTAATATATAACTAAAGTTAGTTCTTCGAAGAATTTAACTCTTGATTTTTAGAATAAATACTATTATAGTAAAATTTGGAGACGCTGGAACTCGAATCCAGATTCTTGTGGTGCAAACACAATAGATTAACCAGTTATCTGACGACCCCAGTTCTACGAAGAATACGATAAAGGCATTATACTATTAATTACTGTTTATTTATTACAATAATATAAAATTCTGTATAATTATTTCAATATTTGTCCAAGGGGTGACTCGAACACCCTCCCCAAAATCTTCAGTTTTGTGCTCTACCAGTTGAGCTACCCGGACTTTAGTTTGTACTATAAAGTCCTATTATATTAAGTCTCTTATATATAAAAATATAAAGGGAAGGGGTTAGTCGTTTCGTATTATTATTATTAATAATTATGAGTATAATAATAAGAAGGCAATCATAAGCGCGAATAAACCTGTAGCTTCTGATAGAGCGAAACCTAGAATTGCATAAGCGAATAATTGTGGTCTTAATGCGGGATTTCTAGATGTAGCTGTGATTAAACCTGAGAATACGATACCGATTCCCACTCCAGCACCTGCTAGTCCAATTGTGGCTAGTCCGGCACCAATGTATTTTGCTGCTGCTAACATTTAAATAAATTAAAAATTAATTATCCCTTCGCCATAAATTTTCTACTTGTAATTTCAACAAGTAGAAAAATGTTTAAACTACTTTTATCTCGGTTCTACGAAGTGTCACACACATGCATCTTCTTTTTCTAGATAGAAAATAAGCAGGGGTTTGTTAATTGACTATTAAGCTACTTTCTATAGAAAGTAGATAACATTATTGGTGCTAACATTGATAATAATAAAATAAAACTTGTTAATATTAATAATATTGCACTATTTGTATATAAATTATGACCTAAAGCTTCTATTTGAGTATAGTCCATTAAATGAGTATCCACAGAATAAGGGTAAACAGTAGTATGAAGAGAAATAAAATTATTTAAAGAAGCTAGAGATGTTAGATCTGAAGCTGAAATAGAAATGAAAGAATTTAGTGAGTGTATAATAGATGTTACTAAAGAAGTTTGGAAAACGTTTAAATTTGTAACTGAACCAAATATAGCAAAAATAAACAGAGCACCAATTATTAGTGCTAAAGGTAAATTTTTAGTATAATCTGTACCCACTTCTAAAATATCTGTAAGTTTGATATTGATCATCATTAGTATGAATAAAAAAAGTATTGCAATAGCACCTACGTACACAATAATATAAGAAATACCAATAAAGTTAATACCTGTAAACATTAAATAAATAGCTGAATTAACAAAAACAGATATTAAAAACAGTACAGAGATTACGGGATTTTTAGATGTAATAACTAATAAACTAGAAATTACCGCAGCAAAAGCAAAAATGTCCTGAGCTATTGAACCAAATAAATTAATCATGAGAATTTTAAATTATGTTATATTTTTTGTCTAAATAGAAAGTCTAGATGTATTTTTCTAATTTTAATTATTATATTCTTAGACAAATAAATATAATCTTTATTATTAGAAGAAAGTAATAAATAGATAGGATTTATTACTTTGATATGAGCAATTAAAGCACAGCAATTTATTTTGAATTAATACTATTTATATCTACTTCTTTTAAACAGAAGTAAACAGAAGGGTAAAGGTAATATTATAATATAAATATATGATTATAAATTTATAATATTCAATAATAACCTTCCCTTTAAATCTTATAAGGAATTTTCTAAATAGCTTAAAGGGAATAATCTCCAATTAGCTTAAGAAGAATTGAACTTCCAATATCTGAATATATATACTTAATTCTGATTAATAATATATTTGGCGGTAATACACACAAAAATTTAATCAAGAGTGTATATTCATATATTAACCCATTTAAACTAGATCTGTTATAATTTATATCTTATATGTATATAGTACATACCTTATTAAAAGAAAATAAAATTTTAATAACGCACACTAAAAAGGAAGGGGGTAAGCATAAAAATCTTTATTTATTTCACACATTTAAAGGTATAATAACATTTTTATATTAGCCTAATAAAATATTATATAAAATAACACTTATATGCAAGAAAGTATCAAAGGTTGAATTTTATTTACTTTTTTGATATATAGAAATAAAGTTATCCAGATGATCTAATAAAAAATCGAAATAATGGTTCATAAGTAATGCACTAATTAATGCTAAAAATGAGAATATTAGTACATAAATATGTCCAGCAGTATTAATATAAATTATGCTTTTTAAAGCATAATTTTTAAAAGTTATTGGTCACTTTTTAACTAATTGGACCAAATAATTATTGCAATATTTAATGAGAGAATAATAAATAATCAAACAAATAAATAGAATTTGCAGTTTATGTAAAATCTGTAACGCGTATAAAAAATCTAAAGTATTATTACCTGAACTGAATTGAGATAAAATATCAGTATACGAATTAAAATCAGATCTCGAAGATTTACCTAATACAGAACTCTTCGAAGCTATATCTTTTAGTGCTATAGCTGCACCACCCAAAACAACACTAGAACTTACTACAGCTAATTTACCTCCGACAGATGGTATGCTATTACTAATCTTAGAAGCAGCTTTTATGCTTGCAGCTACAATTGCTCCATTTCCAACAGCATTAGCGGCGTTGCTTATAGCAGAAGCAGGAACATTCAGGTTGGATACACTAACTGTTTTTACGTTTACATTAGCTGTATTGTTATAAATCTTTTCGTTTTCAACTAATCCTTCACTATTAGTTACATTTGATGTAGAAGAAGTACTACTAGAATTACAAATAATTGAGACTCAAGTATTTGAATCATCTATAAATATCAATAGGATAGATTGGAGGATACCAAATATTGCGTAGAAACAAAAGATAAGAATACATACTTTATTATAAAATAAAGAAGGGTTGTTCTTATTTACTAAGAATTTATTTAAGACTCAATAGCCCAAATAACCTCGCTTCATTGCAAGATCTAAATAGATACCCATAGAAAAAGCCGCTAACAGTTTTAAAACTATAACGGTGTATAAATTATATGTTAGGTATAGCATTTGTATTAAAAATTTAAATAGAATTCAATAAAACGTTGAACCTAATTTTCTAAAAGTCTAAGGTTAAATATAACCTAGAGTTCTAGCAGAAATACGTATATTATAAAAATATACGTATTAATACATATTAAAGCACAGCAATTTATATTTATATTAACAGTACACCTGCACTTAGAATATTTGAGAGTTTAAAATGACTTTAATCTTAGATTCTAATTTTGAGCAGTACAAATTATGTACAATCTACTATCATTAGAAGTTTATTAGTTCCTGTTCTACCTAAAAACAAAATTAGTCATACGGCTATTAAACCATGATAGGTTATAATTGTGTATATCTTGCCAAAATACCTTAATTTTAGTCTATATAAAATATAAAAATAAGAAATTGATCAAGATAGAGAATCTCAAATTAGTTCAAGAAGAGTTGAACTTCTAATATATATATATTTATATATGTAGATTTTACAATATATATATTAAACCAATATAAACTAGTATAATTTTTATTAAAACTAATATAAATACATAAGAATAAAGATTAATTTACGAGGGGGGGGGGGGGGTTAAG
>Ga0182024_10005303_pt1 | contig 28999 bp, 24 predicted proteins | sample P32metaG_FD_120480 | JGI IMG/M metagenome (GOLD analysis project Ga0182024, IMG submission 120480) | Permafrost microbial communities from Stordalen Mire, Sweden - P3-2 metaG (Illumina Assembly) | ecosystem: Environmental > Terrestrial > Soil > Wetlands > Permafrost | place: Sweden: Stordalen...
CGGTCTACTGGTCACTATGATCTTCAACGCATTCGAGAGTTTCGGTCTTGCTGTTTCCGGTATTTCGCCTGCGTTTCCTCCCGAGTTTGACGGTCGCTTTCTCATCTTGTCGATCTGGGCTTTTCCCGTACCGATCGCTTGGGGCTTTACCGCCCGCTGGATGCCAGTCTTCTTAGGGCTGAAGCCGCTTAGATCGAAATTGATTCTTGCCGCACTTGCAGTCAACATCATCGGAATTGTTGCTGCATTAGCGAAGCCGCTGCTGGCAAGCTCAATTCTGCTTTTAGTGGGTGCGATCTGTATGGTGTCTGCGTTGCGAATATTTGAAGGCACAGAGAAGCCGGCGAAAACTCAGGGCGTGCACAAGACCTTTCCAATGTTTATGCGAATCGCGAATGTCTGGTTGCTGATTGCTGGTCTATTTGCTGTCTGGGCATCTGTAGAGCCAGGCACTGCCGGTGTAGCCGGGGCAGGACGACATGCTGTTACTGTTGGTTTCCTTATGACCATAGTATTCTCTGTAGCACCACGAATGCTACCAGCATTTTTGGGCAGGAAAAAACTCTTTAGTGAACGCCTTATGTTTCTTGCTCTTCTCTTAACGAATACAGGCTGCCTGCTACGAGTCTCGTCCGAGATACTTGCGTATCATCATTACGCTTCATGGGCGTGGGCACTGTTGCCAATTTCTGCGACCCTTGAATTGGCTGGCGTTGTGATTTTTACGGTAAATATGATTGGAACCTTGCTTCAGCCACCGCTTCTTGCACCGGCCAAATAGCCAGGAAATTCAGAAAAGCCGGTGCCAGCGACTCGTAATCGCTCAGAAAAATAGTCGCGCGCAGATTGAACTTTTCCATGTCGGCAGCAAGTCGCCGCATGTTCGCTTCCGTAGCGCGGCCATCCATGAGCAAGACTATGTCGAGTAATCCGGAGGGCCACCGTTAACCAATTGTCCCCACTCGGAATAGTCCTGAACTCGGGAATGAGGAGGGCTGGCAGCGCGGCGAAGATATGTGCGGGATCGAACATACTCCACAGGCTCGGTACGTTTAACCCGTGCACCGTTATAGCGACGATTGTCGAATTGCCGCGCTGAGCGATTTCGTTTTACGCCCTGATCCGATCTTGGTTCAGCCTGTAACCAAGCAAGTTAACCGGGACCCAACAAATATCGCTGGGTCCCGGCTAATCTTTGCTTCTCACCAAACTTACTTTGCGATTGTTATTCTGTAACCTTTATTTTTCCACTCATCCCTTCATGTCCGCTGCCGCAATAGATATCGCAGAAGAAGTCGAAGTCTCCTGCCTTTTGCGGAGTCACTTTCAGTTCAGTAACTTTGCCCGGCATAATGTCCGCTCTCAAATTCATTGATGGAACATTGAATCCATGCGAGCGATCTTCAGTTGTGAGTTGAAGAACAACTGGCACTCCCTTCTTGAGTGTGATCTCCTCTGGGCTGTATTCAAATCGCTTGGCGCTGATTTTGACGATTTTCGCACCATCGTCGCTATCCGCTCTTAAGCAGTTCATGCCGAGCAGACTGGCCACTACGATTACAGCAATTCCAATTCTTTTGATCATACTGTTGCATCCACGGTGATGGGGTATTCACTTAGCTGATACTGATCGAGCTTTGATTGACTGAGCACATTGCGGAAGCCCATTCCTTTATAAGGTTGAGTGGCTGACCATGGAATTGGCATGCGCTTGGGCATCGAACCGGCCGGGGGCATCGGCAACATCAACGAATTGGCCGAGTGGTGCGCGATGTGTCCTGTCATGTGATGGTTCTCCTGATGAATGTGTCCATAGAAGACCGTCACATTTTTAAATGGCATCATCATATCGATGGCCTTGGCTCCATCACGTGTCGCCCAATCCCATTGAGGATAAAGATCGAACAGCGGTCGATGCGTCAGGACAACAATATTTGCATCAGGCTTTTGCCGCGCCAGATCTGCCTTCAGCCACTCAAGCTGGGCGTCGCCTATGCTTCCGGTTGGATCCGATACATTATCAATGGCGATGAAATGCACACCTTTATGATCGAACGTATAGTGCGTTTCACCGAAGAAATCCTTATATGTTTCTCCCAGATCGAGAGAAGCGTCGTGCTCGCCAGGCATGAAATGAACAACCTTGGTGTCCAACTCACTGACGATCTGCTTGAACTCTTTCATGCGAGCCTTGCGCACATTCGTATCATCAGTGGTTTGCGTCAGGTCGCCGGTAAAAACGATGAAGTCCGGCTGCTGTTTAAGGCTGTTGACCTCCTTGACGGCTTTGATCAACGTTCCCTTAGCGTCAGGATTGACTTTGTCGCCTGTAAAGCCCCAGTGGCTGTCTGAAAGCTGCACGAAGAAGAAATCCTTAGTCTTGCCAATAGGCAAGCTCAGTCCCGGTTGCCCGCTTAAGCCAGATAGAAAGATCACTCCGCCCACGCCGGCTAACTTCAAAAATTCTCTGCGATCTATTTCCGTTGTCATTTTTTGCTCCTCAAAGTTGCGCTTCCAATTTAAGTAACCGCGGGCAATCGAAAAAAATTCCGCTGGTCGGAAACTGCCAGCCGATGGGGTTGGGAATAAATGGGCGGGCAATTCAGTTAGTCCTGTTGGACCTTCCTTCACAACCGCAGTCGATATGGTTGGAAGGAAGCACAACAATTAATCACAACAAACTCGTGGCATCTGCCGTGATGCCGCGTAACGTACGAACTCGCCTTTGAGGCGGCAGAGGAGCATCAACTTGTCAATCAGACATAAACGCAAGCTAATCAGGCTGATTCAATCGGCATCCATGTCCGTGCTGATCGGGGCTCTGCCGTACACAACTCGAAATCTGTTACTAATCACGGCAATTATGTCAGCCACCGCATGTGGTGCGAATCCACAGAGCAGTCCAATCGGTGAGCAGTCGCCAGCTTGTCATGCCAGACAAAACCGGACGGCCAACAGATTGATCAATGAATCAAGTCCATATCTGCTCCAGCATGCACACAACCCGGTTGACTGGTATCCCTGGGGGGCGGAGGCGTTCGATCAGTCTCGCACAGAAGGCAAGCCGATCCTTCTGTCGATTGGTTACTCTGCTTGTCACTGGTGCCATGTAATGGAGCATGAGTCCTTTGAGGATCCTGCAACTGCGGCGCTGATGAACGAAAATTTCGTCTGCATTAAAGTCGATCGCGAACAGCGCCCTGATGTCGATGATGTATACATGAACGCCCTGGCTTCCATGACGGGTGACGGTGGTTGGCCGCTCACTATGTTTCTTACGCCAAATTTGAAGCCTTTTTACGGCGGTACTTATTTCCCTCCCCAAGACCGGTTTGGCCGACCCTCTTTTAAGCGTGTTTTGTCTGTGGTTGCGCAACAGTGGCGAAAGGACAGGCAAGGAATCGAGCGAAGCTCTGATGCAGTAGCAGCGGCTCTGAATTCAGCCAACGCTATCGCCAGTAGCTCCGCGCTTGACTCCTCGACGATTAATACCGCGATCAATCGCCTGCTAGGATTCTCGGACCGAGAATGGGGCGGCTTAGGACATGAGCCAAAATTTCCGCCCTCTTGCGCATTGGATTTCCTGATGCGGGCTTCGATCTCACCTGGCGTCGAAAAAAAAACACGATCACAATGCCATAACTTCATCACACTGACTTTAGACAAAATGGCACTGGGCGGAATTCACGATCAAATTGGCGGCGGCTTTTCTCGGTATTCCACAGATCAAGAGTGGCATGTGCCGCACTTTGAAAAAATGCTTTATAACAATGCTCTATTATCCAAGAACTACTTGGATGGCTATCTTCTGACAGGAAAACGATACTGGGCTGACGTCGGAAAGGATACTCTCGATTTTGCTCTTCGGGAACTTTCTAGCCCTGAGGGCGGCTTTTATTCAAGTCTTGACGCCGACAGCAACGGAGCCGAAGGTAAGTTCTATCTGTATACACCAAAAGATATCACCGCCGTATTGGGCGCCTCCGACGGACGGTGGCTATCAAACTGTTTGAATGTCAGCAGTTCAGATGGAAGCGTGCCAAGATTGTCCGACAGTTCGGAGGCGCTTGCTGTCCGGAATGGATTGTCATCCGAACAGTTTAGTCAACGCTTTGCTCTGCTAAAAAACAAAGTACTCAACGCCCGCATGGCAAGGGTTCATCCGAAGCCGGATACAAAGATCATTGCGGGATGGAACGCACTGATGATCTCTAGCTTGGTCTCTGGCTACAAAGTACTGGACGACAAGCGTTATCTCGTAGCGGGCAAAAAGACAGCAAACTTGATCTTGTCAAAAATGGTTCGTGGCGGTCGATTAATCCGAACAATAGATAAAAGGAATCCAGAGGCATTCCTCGACGACTACGCTTTCACTGTTCAGGCTTTACTGGATCTCGCTAGCACGGATCCAGATCCCATCTGGTTGTCGAAGGCTCAGGACTTGTCTGACACGATGATCAACTTGTTTTACGACAAGCAAACAGGTGAATTCAACTATAAAGGCAACAGCTCGCTCGCACTTATGACCAAGCCAAAAAATGACACAGATGAGCCGATACCAGCTGGACGCTCCGTCGCCATCATGAATCTTCTCAGGCTGGGCCGACTGACAGATCGCCGTGAATATTTGGAAACGGCAAAGAGATCTCTACTGGTCTATGCTGGGTCAGCTGCTGAGTATCCGGTCGAAAACAGTTACATGCTTAGCGATGTCGAATTCTATCTGTCGCCTGCCAGCGAAATCGTAATTGTGGTTGATAGTTCAAAGTCAAACTGGAAGCAGCTGCAGCAAGTGATTAACCATTCATATTTGCCGCATTCGGTGATCCTCTACAAAGACATTAATGGATATTCGGCAGATGCACAGAAGAGCCCTCTGACTCAGTCGCGTCATTTGATTGCCGACAAACCTACGGTATACGTTTGTCGCAATTCCACATGTGACCATCCAATCACGGATCTGAAGCAGCTTTCGTCAAAAGTGAAACGCTTGGCTAACGAGGACTAGTCGGACGTTGGTGATGGACGAACCATCTGTTGGTCCGCCGCTTTCCCAGCCGCAGCTTGAACAGGTTCGCAGTGCATAGCAGTCGAATCCCACGAGATACGCCTCCTGGCTGGTGTCATCCGAGCGAAAGGAGCGCAGCGACTGCAGTCGAGAGATCTCTCATGACCTTAGCTGTGCCACGGCAAGGGCTATGAGAGATCTCTCGACTCGCTCACTGCGTTCGCTTCGAGAGATGACATACATGCGCCTTTCCTCATAGACTTTGCTACGGCGGCAAGTCCGAGATGGTGCTCGACACATAAGTGAGACGCAAGCGGAGCGATCTTCACTCTGTAACTTTTATCTTCCCATTCATCCGTTCATGTCCACTGCCGCAATCGATATCGCAAAAGAAGTAGAAGTCTCCTAACTTTCGCGGAGTTACTTTCAGTTCAGTAACTTTTCCCGGCATAATGTCCGCTCTCAGTTTCATTGATGGCACATTGAATTCATACGAGCGATCTTCAGTCGTGAGATGAAGAACAACCGGCACTCCCTTCTTGAGGGTGATCTCCGCCGGGTTGTACTCAAATCGCTTGACGCTGATTTTGAAAATTTTCGGACCAAAGAGGATTACAGCAATTCCAGTTCTCTTGATCATACTGTGCATCCTCAGTAGTTGCTGCCTAAGTAAGTAACCGCAGGCAAGCGAAAAAAATTCCGCCGTTCTCGTCGCCCGGCGATGCGTGGCATCGGCCCTACGATCTCTGCCTCCGCCATCCGGTGCATATGGCATGTCTGTGCATTGGTACGTAGGCGATGCCACGCATTGCCCAAATTCAGGCACAGGGCGGTTATCCGGCGATCACTCCATTTCATCTCGTCGCCAGGAAACTGCCAGCCGATGGGGTTGGGAATAAATGGGCGGGCAATTCAGTTAGTCCTTTTGGAACCTTCCGGAAACTGCCGGCATGCCAAACATATTTATTCTGGTCAAAAATTCCCAAGCGGCAGGTCGAGAATAAAAAGGCAAGCAATTCAGTTAGTCCTGTTGGAGCCTCTAGCAACGGCAGTCGAGTTGAGCAAAGTAGCCAGCGAAGCAAGAGCGGCGAGGAGCCGGTCGCAGCGAAGCGAAAGATGCGCGGAGGAGGCGAGGGACGAAGCCGACGGAGCGCCTAAAAATTGATCACGAGGAGACAGACAATGTTAATTACGAAAAACATGTGGCATCCTGCCGGTGATGCCAGACAATACCGGGCCGCCGGCTCACGCACTTCCTTTAACGAAAGGTGGAATCCGCACACTCTGCACTCGTTTCAGGCGCAGCAACCAATTTCAGATGCCCTGGAGCTGATGATACACGTCCTGACTGATGAGCAGAAACTGCGGTGGCTCTCGTTTTGAGTTCATTGCTCCAGGCGACACAGGAGGCAACTTGTTAATCGCGATCCCAAATAAACCGAAGCTATTGAGGCTTAGTCAGTCGGCAGCCATGTGCGGCGGATTCTTTCTCCTGCTCTGCGAGATCAGATTTGAGCATCGGGCCGTAGTCATTGATGATTGGCGCCCGTGGATTCCAATTGCATTTTGTGGACTGATGCTGATGGCGATTCCGATCGCAACTCTGTTGTGGGATCGCGGTGGCAAGGGCGTTCTTGTCGGGTGCTATTGTTTGACCGCCTGCCTCGGTGTCCTGGGTTTGGTCTTTCATTCCGAAGGACACTTGATACAAAGACTGATCGAGGTCTTCTCTGTCTGGTCGAGCCCCCTGCAAACTGGAGCCGCCATTAAGGCACTTCATCCACCATTGCTTGCTCCTGCGGCATTCGTAGGACTGGGTTCCATAGGACTTCTTTTCTTAGCAAACGAAATGCCGCACATACGTGAGAAACTGACATAGGTGGTGGTTGAATCGATGAAACTGTTCCACAATCGCAGGAAAGAATTTGAGAAGCTGACCTGGCCTCTTGGCCAAGACCTCTTCAGGCTGGCTTATTGGCGCCTGGCTAATCAGCAAGACGCGGAAGATGTGGTGCAAGAGACTTATTTGAGAGCGTTTCGTTCATTTCATACGTTTCAGATCGGTACAAATGTCAAAGGATGGATGACGCGAATCCTCCTCAACGTTGTTAATGACACGCTGAAGAAACGAGTTCGAGAGCCTGACTTACTGGTAGACGATGAATGCGAAGAACTGGTCAATCTCCAGGATTCATCAGCCATATCAAGAGATCCGGAAGTGCAGCTGATCGAACGAGAGATTCGTCCTGATTTACTGGAGGCGCTGCAACGACTACCAACAGCACTGTTACACCCGCTGTTACTGAGGGAATTGGAAGACATGACTTACGCAGAAATTTCAAAGATCCTAGAAATACCAACCGGCACGGTGATGTCACGCTTGTTTCGGGCGAGAAGAGTGGTGAGAGAGCAACTGACGAAGAACGTGAAGGGAACCGTCAAACCGGAGGTTACAGATCATGAAGTGCAGTGACGCTCACCCACTATTAGATCTGCTTGGCGATGGTGCTCTCGACGCGAAGGATTCCGCGCTCGTGCTCGATCATTTGAAATCGTGTGATGCATGTCAGCGCGAGTGGAATGACCTGGAACAATTACACTCCAGCTTTCACGAGGCGAAAGACAAGCCCCAATTGCCAACAGGGCTCATGGATAGAATATCCGAGAAGCTCAAAGATGAGGAGAGAAACCAGAATAAGCGGCTATTCAGACAATACGCTCACCCACTTCCGATGGTAGCAATTGCGGCAACTTTTGGGTTAATTGGATTTCTACTGCTGCCGCGGATTCATCAAATTGATACCAGACCGACGTCTGTGCAGACAGCATCAGCGGATGTTTTGATAGAAGATCTCGTTTCGGAACGAACGTTAGAGCCGGTCGCAGATCGAAATGAGCTGGACAAAAAACTCGGTTATAACGTGAAATATGTTCGGCTTCCTGATTGGCATATGAACAAGTCAGGTGTGGACAAATCGCGAGCAACAGTACCGATCGTACGGTTCGATTTCACAAGGAAGGGGCAGTCGGGCGATCAGCAGCTCAGTTGTTACCAGGCGCCTCAAGGTGTGATTCGGGCGAAATTCGCTAATTCGGAAAATCTCGAAGGCAAGCGCGTCTTCTTCGGAAACCACGGCAAACTTCAATTTGCCCTGTGGTCGCAAAATGGACGAGACTATCTGTTCGTCACGCCGCTTCCCAAGCCGCAGCTGGAAGAGATCGTTCGCGGTGCGTAAGGAACAAACTCACCAGATCACTGTTGTTTTTCCATCTGCGCAATCTGCTCTTCTTCGCGCTTAGCCTCTTCTTTCAGCGAAAGCTTACGCAAGGTGTCCAACAGCGCACGGTGAGCTTCAAGCAAGCCCGGATAAAGCTCGGCTGCCCGACGATAACTTGCCGATGCATCTTTAACGTTGCCGGCGCTCGACTGCGTGTCACCGAGTAGCAAATATGCTTTGGTGGCATAAGGATTCAATTCCAGCGCCTTCTTGGCAAAATCGGTCGCCTCTTTGGTTTTGCCTTGTCTCAACTTGATTCGACCAAGCTGGGTGTAAGCGTTATAGCTTTTCGGATATTTCTCCACTGCCTTTTGCGCCTGAGCTTCGGATTGAGGCAGATCGCCGGCGTCTGCAGCGAGCTGAGAGAGCGTCACCAGCTCATCGGATACCTCGGCTGGCTGCCCGTCGGAGTCTGCCGGCACAAGATCCGCAACCAATTTGCGGGCATCGGCCGCCTTTTTCTGTTTCAACAAAGCACGAGCTTTGATGAAACGCAGCTTGCGTTGCTGCGCTTCACCGCTTTGCGTCTTGATCTGCTCTTCGATCAGTGGCAGGACCAGATCGGACTTGCCGGCTTCGATCAGGGCGGAAAACAGCGCGTCTCTTTGTTGATTTTGCTGTTCGGCACTAAGAGCATGGAACGAATCGATCAACGCCTGCGCCGCTGCCGTGCTCAAATCCCTCAAGGACTTGGCTTGTGAAAGCATGAAGCAATCCATTGGCGCAAATTCGCTGCCCTTGCTCGAAGCGTAAATGACCTCGAATTGTGCCGCCGCCTCGCTGTAACGTCCTTCATCTAAAAGCAGCGCCGCTAGTGAACGCATCAAGTCAAGCCGAGCCGGGCTATTGACCAGCATGTTCGGTTGAGTCAGCTGCTGGAGAGCCAGCGCCGTCACAAAAGCCGCTTCCGCTTGCGGATAATCATCGTTGTGCGCATAGGCAAAACCAAGTGCCACCAAATCCGGTACTGAGCTAGGATTGATGTTCAGAGCGCTAGTATATTCTTTGGCAGCGGCGCCATAATTTTTCTGTTTCAGTTTGAGTGCGCCCATCTGGCGGTGTGGCTCAGGGTTGTTAGGATCCAAATTGGCTGCTTCCACAAACTCTTTTGCTGCCAGGTCATAGTTTCCCACCGTGACGTAGGCTTTGGCCAATCCCAGGCGAGCTGCAGCATCTTTCGGTTTGCGATCGGCCAGGCGTTTGTACTCGGCGATCAGATCGTCGTAGCGTTTCTCCTGTTCCAACATGGCGACCAGCTTAGTGTGGGCGTCTTGATTATCAGGATCGAGTTTCAACGCCGCTTCGAGATTGTCGGCGGCTCGATTGATGTTTCCGGCAGCCTGGTTCATCGCTGCCAACTCAATCATTTCGAACGGCTTGTCTTTGCTCAAATCGACGGCGTGCTGCTCATCGGCGATGGCGTCATTCAAGTTGCCCTGGGCACGCTTGATCGACGCACGACTGCGATAATATTTGGCCACATCCGGATCGAGAGCGATCGCTTGCTGCAGCTCAGCCGAGGCTTCTCGCATCCGATACTGCTGCACGTAAATCTGCGCCAGACGATAATAATTGGCAGAAACTTTCGCTTCGTTCTTGATCGCTTCGCGCGCTACGTCAATGGCACCATCATAATTATTTTGAGACGTGCGCATGTCGACAAGGGCATCTTCAATGTCCGGCAAGTTAGGCACGATTGCCAGTGCTGCCTGATATGACTCATCGGCGTGACGCAAATCCTTCAAGCGATTTTGCTGCAAGCGTCCAAGCGTACGGAAGCCCCAGGCGAAATCAGGCGCTTCTTCAACTGATCGTTGCGTGTACGCCACAGCGTCGCCGGCGCGTCCTTCCTTGCCGGAAAGCGCCGCCAGGGTGAAATTGACCAGCGCGTCATCGTCGTAGGTGCGAGGCAACAGAACCATTTCTGTATCCGCGTCACGAAATTTCTGGTGGCAGATCGCCTGAAATGCTTGAATGATTACGGCATATACTTCAGCATCTGTCGCCGGTATTCGCTTGGGAGCAGGTGGAACAAGCCCGGGTGGCGCGGGCGACACCAAAATTGCTGACGGGTTGGCCGCATTTAAAAGCGCGTCGGCATTGGTGGCACTGGCTTTGCCGGACGCGGGCGCAGTCGAGGTTGTGGTGGCACTAGCTGTGCTGGAGGCGCTGGCAGTCGAGCTTGAGGTGGTAGCTGGCTTGGCGACAGAGTCGAGCGGCAAATTTGCTGCGTCGCGAGCATCAAAAATGGCGCGCGCTTTTTGGGCCAGACCGTCGAGCTCATCGCATCGGCTGAAGAACATATAGGCAAATGCCAACCAGGCATTATCCCTGGTTCCAGCGGGCTGGCCGACGGTCAGCTTCTGCAGCCGTGCCAACGCATCAGTCCAGGCGCCGTGATTGACCTGATCGAGAGTGACGGGATCCAATCCGGTGCCATTGGTGGTCGTCGTGCCTTTTGTTTTGTTGTGCCGGCTGTGCTTGTCAGCGGCGGCCGCACTTTGGCTGAGCGGCAATCCTGCTGCCGCTATCGCCAGCGAAAGGGCAAGAGACAAACCCGTCCGAGCCGCATCCCACTGCCGCATCCGACTGATCCAGGCGTTTCTTCGATCGTACATTTGCTCCTCTTTACCTTCGGTCGCAGCTATTTCTCACGTGCATCCGCCACCGCTTCGCGCGCTTGACTGGCGGCTTCAAAAATCGAGAGTTGCATGACCTCGTCCATTGGAATATTTCGGAATTTGGGTCCATCCAAAATCTTACTCGCTGCGCCGCGTTTCTCCATCTGTTGCATCAAATATTGAGCCCGTTCGATCACTTTGGGCGGCAATCCGGCCATGCGGGCGACCTGCACGCCAAAGCTGCGGCTGGCTCCGCCGGGCACAACCGTGCGAATGAACTCAACTTGACCATCGACCTCGCGCACCAGAACCTGATAGTTGACAATCTGGGGAAAGAACGCAGCCAACCCGTTCAATTCGTGATAGTGGGTGGCGAAAATCGTGCGGGCGCGCACGTCTGTGGCCAGGAACTCGGCAACCGACCAGGCGATGGCGACGCCGTCATAAGTGCTGGTGCCGCGGCCGACCTCGTCCAACAAGATCAGGGAGCGAGGCGTCGCCGAGAGGCAACACTGCGTGGTTTCCGCCATTTCGACCAGGAACGTCGATTGCCCCTGGGTCAGGTCATCGACAGCGCCGATACGGGTGAAGATCCGATCGACGAGCCCGACGTGCGCAAACTCGGCCGGGACGTAGGCACCCATTTGCGCCAAGATGACGATGTGGGCGAGCTGCCGCAGAAGGCTGGATTTACCCGACATATTGGGTCCGGTCAGAATCATCATCTGATGATCGCCGCTGTCCCCCTCAAGCCGAGCGTCGTTGGCGACATATTTGCCCATCGGCAGAATCTTCTCCAGTACAGGATGACGCCCTTGCTTGACGTCGAGCACCAGGGCATCGTCGACAACCGGACAGACGTAGCGCCGCTCGATGGCAATTTCGGTCAGAGACAAGATCGCATCGAGACTGGCCAATGCATCGGCGACACGCATCAAATCCGCACCAGCGGCCGTCATCTGTAGGCGAAATTCGACGAATAATTTTTGCTCGAGCGTCGACTGGTTTTTCTCGGCGTTGAGAATTTTCGCCTCATACTCTTTCAAATCAGGAGTGATGAAACGTTCGGCGTTGGTGAGCGTTTGTTTGCGGATATAGTCGGCAGGCACATTATCTTTATTGGAATGCGTCACTTCGATGTAATAACCGAACGTGCGATTGAAATTGACCTTCAAACTCTTAATGCCGGTGCGATCTTGCTGCTGGCGCTGGTAATCTTCAATCCACTGCTTGCCGCCGCCTAAAAGTGCGCGTACCTCGTCGAGCTCCTGCGAATAGCCCGAGACGAAGATACCGCCCTCGGTAATCTCGCGTGGAGCTTCGGGATCAATGGCGTTGGCAATCGCCCGGGAGATCTCGGACAAACTTGGTGGCAATGTGGAAAGAGCGTTGAGATAGGAGCTTGCCGTTCCACCGACAGCGTTGGAGAGCACGGGAAGGGCATCGAGCGAATTCTGTACTGCAGTAAGATCTCGTGGATTGATGGTTGCCGAGGAAATCTTCACAGCCAGCCGCTGCAAATCCGACAGTTTGGCCAATGTCGCTGCTATGGCGCTGCGGCGCGGCTGACTCTGGCAAAGCTCGGCGATCGCTTGCTGGCGTTCTTTGATCGGCGGCACAGCGTAAAGTGGCTTGAGCAGCCATTTGCGCAAGGCGCGGCTGCCCATGCCTGTTTTGGTCTGATCGAGCGTCCAGAGCAAACAGCCTTCGAAGGATCGATCGCGCACCGTTTCTGTCAGCTCGAGGTTGCGTCTGGTGTTGGCATCGATCACCAGGTGCCCGTCGACTGAATATGTGGAAACACCGGCGAATTTGGGCATTTGTGCCGCTTGCGTTCTTTCTAAATACTCCAGAGCTGCGCCGGCGGCGCCGACCGCCAGAGGCATCGCCTGGCAGCCAAAGCCTTCCAGCGTGGTGACGCCGAAGAATTGCGTCATTCGCCTCAAGCCCGGCTCGAACTGGAAAAACATGGCGGGACGCCCAGTGAAGCGATACTGACCTTCCGCCGCTTGCGGCACGTCGAGCACATCTCGTGGCACCACATCCAGTGGCGAGATCTTCATCGTCCGTTTCGGCACCAGCACCTCCCGCGGTGCCAAGCGCCCCAGTTCCAGAATCAGCTGTTCCTCCGAAAGCTGGGTGACGAGGAACTCTCCGCACGACGCATCGACGCAAGCCAATCCCCACATTTCTGCAGAGCCGCGCACAATGGAGACCAAATAGTTGTTTTCGCGAGTGGGCAGCAGGTGAGATTCCAGCACCGTCCCTGGTGTCAGTATTCTGGCAATCTGACGATCGACTGGACCTTTTTCGGCGCCGACAACACCGACTTGCTCGCAGATAGCAACTGAATATCCCTTAGCTAGAAGGCGGGCTACATAAGCCTCGTGCGCCCGGGCCGGCACCCCGGCCATGGGACACCGACCGCCCTCGTAAGCTGGATCTGGTCGGCCGGTCAAAGTAATGTCCAGTTCGCGCGAGGCCACATGAGCATCAGTGTCGAAAAGCTCGTAAAAGTCGCCGACCCTGAAAAATAGCAAGGCATCAGGCAGTTGCGACTTGATATCCCAATATTGGCGCATCAATGGCGAGAGCTGAGCGCCATTGGCAGCGGGCTCTTCTTTCACTGCGGTTCCTCATCACGTGTCTGCGATTTATTCGTCGCCGCCGAACAGCCAGCGAAGCCTGTTTGAGCGTGAAGCACAGGCGTGTATATTACCGTCGATGACGAGAAAATCCAATTGGCTGGCCAAACCAAAGGCCCGCTCGCAGCCGGGGAGAAGCAGCCGCAGCGGCAAAGTGGAAAAGCGTTCCGGCGCAAATGTTTCATAAGCTTCTGGTAATATGGACACTTTAGGTACATACGCTTCATGTCAGGTGAGCACAAAAGTATGATTAACAACGGCTCAGATCGAGGTTTTGAAGGGGTGATCAGGCGAGCGCCACTGGCGGCAGTTTGCGCCATGTTGTTGGCATCATCGATTGGACAGCCGCCCGGATATTCGGCGCCCGACAAAGCAAAAACAGCCGCAGAAAAGAAGGCTGAAAAGAAAACCGAGTCGAAAACCGAGAAAAAGTCTGAATCCAAGGCGGACAAAAAAGCCGAAGCAAAAACTCCTGAGCCTGTGATCGAGAACGTCCAGAACGTTACCACTGAGCAGTTGGTTGACAAGCCGCACGAATGGATGAACAAAAACGTCAAATTCGATGCGCCGTTCCACGCTTTCAGCAGCATCGCCCTCGACTACAAGGCAGCGATGAGGCCGTCAAAAAGTTATCTGTCGTTCCTGGTGTTGCGCCCGAACAGTCATGTTCCCTTCTCGGAATTGAAGTTGGCGATGGCGATCCCGAAAGAGAAGGATCCCGAAAACGCAATGTTGGCTGGGCTCAAGGAAGGCGACACCGTCGAGGTCACCGGTCACGTCTTTGCCACAGCGCTTGACGAGCCATGGGTGGACGTCCTCAAGCTTAAAAAGATCGCCAGCGCCCCAGAGAAAAAAGAGATTTCCGAAGAGAAGAAAACCGGCGATACTGAACCTGAGGCAAAGGGCAAGGATGTAAAACCTGAACACAAGTAAGGTAAATCGCTGGCGATCTAGACCTCAGCAGGGGAGAAACGACTGAATGGACCTTAACCAAATTCAAGCACTGCTAAGCTCGCTTAACGGCAAGCATGGCATCCTCGGGTGTCTGCTCGTCAGCCGCGACGGCAGCGTCGTTTCCTCATCGCTGCCTCCCGAGGTCGACATCGCCATGATCGGTGCACTCAGTGCGACGTTGTTCTCCAACAACGATGTCTCCATTCAGCGCATGAACCGAGGCAATCTTGTGCAAATGACTTTACTGACCGATCAGGGCATTCTTCACTTCTATGAAACCAGCAAGCACTTTCTTGTGGTTCTCACCGCCAAAGGACAGCGAATCAATCTCGAAGGACTGATTCGTTCGGTCGAAGATCAGGGCAAATCGCTTGCTCGCATGCTTGACTAAATCGATGCCTGCGGCAGTTCCTCTGTGCATGCGGAGTTTGGCGCGCCAAAGCCTTAGAGCACCTGAACAATCATGATTGGCTGCGCTTGGTCTGATTGCTGTGATATTTTTCGCTGCTGCGAATTGCCAAACACTGCTCCAGCCACCTTTACGCCTAATTAATTAGTCATATGTTATTTAAGGTATATAGTTAGGTGGACCACTTGATTACCAGCCTTTTTATTTAGCAAAACTTCCTAGCCCGAGGGGCACAGCCCATGCGTCCGTTTTTTGTCAAAGCCGTCGTGCTGGTTTCTCTCGCGTCTTTTGGTTTAAGCTGGCAAGGCGCACTGGCAGCCAGATTTATCGATCTGAGCGGCGTCTGGTCCGAGCGGTACATCGATACGTTATCCGACCAGGGTGTGATCAATGCTGAGCCGGACGGCAAGTTCCGCCCCGATCAGCCGGTGACGAGAGCGGTATTCTCCTATTGGCTGGTAAAAGTTCTCGGGCTGGAAAACCAACCGGTCTCGATCAGTCCTAGTTTTAAAGACGTCAAACCTACCGACTGGTGTTACAAGCCGATCGAGATCATCAGGCAAAACAACTTCATCACAGGCTATTCTGACGGCTTTAGACCGAATCAGCTCATTCAAAGAGCGGAAGTAATCAACATTCTCGCCCGCACACTCAATGCGCCCACGCCCAGCGAGCCGACGATCGCGCAAGCACTGAGTCAGTACTCGGACAAATCAAAAATACCCGCCTGGGCCAAGTCAGGCGTAGCCCAGGCAACAATCGCCGGCGTCGTTACTTCTCCCGAGCCGCATGTGCTCAACCCCATGTCGATGTCCACTCGCGGTGATACGGCAGCGATGTTGTGCACGCTGCATCAGTACCTGTCTCATCAAAACATAAAAGATGAAACTGATCAGGCTACGGCGCAGGTTCCCTCGTCGTACCCGAGTGCAGGACCATCGGGCTACCCGCAGCAGGGCATGATGCCGCAATCATATGGTGCACAGGATCAATATCAGGGTCGGGTGCAAGCGCAACAGCAAAATGGCTATGCGCCGCCGACTCAAGCATATGGGGATCCGACTCAAGCGTATGCTCAGCCGACTCAAGCATATGCACCACCGACCCAAGGATATCCACCACCGACTCAAGCATATGCACCACCGACCCAAGGATATCCACCACCGACCCAAGGATATCCACCACCGACTCAAGGATATGCACCGCAAGGGCAATACATGCAGCCGCAGACTGGCATGCAGCCTGGTTATCCGCAAAACGGCGGCGTGCAAGGCGGCTATCCTCCCCAATCAGCAGTAGTGCCAAACGGCTATCCGCCCATGCAAGGGCAAACCGGGCAAATGGGCAGCTTTCCATCTCAATCCCCGCTCTTGCAAGGATCGGTAACGACAGTTGCCAAAGGCACAAAGTTTGAAGCCAAGCTGAAAACGTCACTTGATTCCGGCACGGCAGAACCCGGTGAGATCATTGAAGCTACCATCAGCTCGCCGATTTATTCCAATGGCAACGAAGTTATACCGGCCGGAAGCAAACTGATTGGTCAGGTAACCAACGTGGTATCGGCAAAACGCTTTAAGTTCGGCGCCAATGGAAAGATAGAACTCAAATTCAATCAAGTGCAAACACCAGATGGCCGTAAGTTTCCTCTTACGGCGTCAGTCGACAAGAAGCGCGTCAAGCTGTCGGGTGGATCAACTGCCGGTCGAGTCGGCAAGGGGTTGCTTTGGACCGGTGTTGGTGCGGGAGGCGGCGCTCTATTGGGCACCGCATTTGGTGCGATTGCCTCCAATCCTTATGCCATGACCACCGGCCATCCGGTGATGCGCAGCGCTATGATTGGTGGCACACTTGGTGGTACTGCCGGCCTGGTAGGAGCAGCGGTGCGCAAAGGCTCGGAAGTAAGAATCACTCCAGGAACGGAGCTGCCGATTCAGCTGGACGAAGAATTGCAAATCAGCGGTTCGGCGATGCCGCAGCAAAGCGGCTGTCAGCATTGATTGTGGGCCAAAGGACTGGAATGAGTGCGACCCAAGACCCGACTCTCCTCAGCGCCTGAAATGCCGCGACAGTCTCGGGCGTTTCGAACATGGCTGATTTGACGACCAGCTGGAAGTTTCAACCGCGGTCAATCGCCGCCGTATCTGCGTTCGCGGTTGGTAAACTCGAGTATGGCTTTGTCGAACTCTGCCGGTGTGAACTGCGGCCACGGCACATCAGTGACGTAGAGTTCCGTGTAAGCAGATTGCCAGAGCAGATAATTGGAGAGGCGCATTTCTCCGCCTGTTCGGATCAAGAGTTCCGGGTCGGGAATATCGCGTGTGTATAAGTAAGAATTGACTAGCTGCTCGTTGATCTCGTCCGGCTTTAACTTTCCGGACAAAACATCAACTGCGATTTGCTTGGCTGCTTCGGCGATCTCCAGGCGCGAGCCGTAATTAATCGCCACCTGCAGCGAAAGCCCGGTGTTGCCGCAGGTTTTAGCGACCGAACTTTCAATTTTGTGCCGCAACTTGATCGGTACCTGCGAAAGATCGCCGATGAAATTCAGCCGCACCTTGTTCTCAACGAGATCGTCGACCTCATCACGCAGCACGTTGGCGAACAGCTCGAACAGATAATTTACTTCTTCCTTGCTGCGCTGCCAATTTTCGCTGGAGAATGCGTAGACCGTCAAATACCTCAGATCGAGCGCACCGACGTGGCGGACCAGTTGTTTGAGAACCTTGACGCCCTCTTTGTGGCCGAGCAGCCTGGCCAACCCGCGCTGATCCGCCCATCTACGATTGCCGTCCATGATGATGGCAACGTGCTGGAGAGGCAGCTTGGTCGAATCTCTCAGCGGTTTTTGCTCCGCTTTGGTGGCGTTTTTGGTTCTTGAATCCGTTTTGGCAAGGCTCTTCGGCATCGGCACTTTCCATGACTTTCGGAGGGCCCATTTTACCGTGGTTCGATTGTGCTACCGGCGGGCGCCAACATCGGTTTACGGTGAAACAGATAAACATTTGCTCACGGCCTGCTCCTAGATGCGCACTGGCAGCCGATTGCACCGCCGATCTCCCAGCTGCTATTCTGTCAGCATGGTTATCTTGCGCCCTACATATCTTATTGACGGCGATATCACCGATATTCAGCTCGATGTTCTAGCCGCAGACGGGATTAAGGGCATTATCTTCGATCTGGACAGCACCTTGCTGGCGCCCCACTCCGGGCGACTGACTGCTGAGTGTGAAGTGTGGCTGCAACGGGCTCGGGATCAATTCAAGGTGGCCGTAGTCAGCAACAATAAGAACGACCCGTATATAGATCAAGTGCAGCAGCATCTGCAAATGCCTGTTTTGCATCGAGCGAGGAAGCCAAGCAGGCGTCTGTTTATCCAGGTGCAGCAGATGTGGCAGCTGGAGCCCCTGGAGATCGCCGTCGTGGGCGACCGGCCCCTGACCGATGTCTGGGGCGGTCAGCGTGCTGGTATGAAGACTGTTTTAGTTTGGCCGCTGAAAAGCATGAACGAGCCTTCGTGGATCAAGTTTTTTCGACGGCTCGAGCGCTGTGTTATCAAGCCCTGAAAACGACCGGGTCAGCTGATGAGATGTTCATTCTTGCAAAGAAGCGCCTAGCGCGTTAGCTTGTAATGGTCTCGAGACGCCCACCCGACGCGACCCAGACTTCCGTTTACCAGGCAATGCAAGGTGCTGATGAATAAGCTGGCAGCGACAAACATAATTTCGCTCAGCCTTGTTTGCATCTGCGCTCAGATCGCAGTCGCACAGCCGGACAACCAGGCAAAGCGCTCGCTGGCCATGACGCCGTTGCCGCTGGCCCCCGCACCGCATGCGGTGCCTCATCTGCGCCCCTCGGCAAAACCGGTGACCAGGGCGATGCTAAAGAAAAAGGCGGCAGCAGCTTATCCCCGCACACACTTTGACAAAGGGCAATATTTTAAGAGCAAGGGCGATGTTGATGCCGCGCTGGTAGAGTTTCTCAAATCCAGTCAGCAAGACCCGCGCCTCGTGCGCGCCTTCTACGAACAGGCATTGATTTTCCGGCAGCGGCACTACCTCAAGCTGGCAGATTCGTCGCTCGAGCAAGCCCTGGCAGTCAAACCCGACTATCAGGAAGCTCGCATTCTTCTGGCCACCATCCGCATCGAACAGGGCAATCTCGGCGCCGCGATGCAAGAGCTGAGCAGATCGCTCGGTTTGCAACTGCCTGGCAGCGACTCCGGCACCAAGGGTAATACCAGTGCCAGCGCTCAAAACACGACGCCAGGACATGGGCTCTCCCAGGCTGCGCCGAAGACAGCACACCAACTGACTCCGATCATGCCTCAGCTGGACGGCATCGAACAACTGCTTGCCAAAGCGCCGGCGGTCTTGCAGAGCGTGCACACGACTCTAGCGGAACTTCCGGCGCGTTTCATCGGTGCGCCCGCGCCGGCAAAAACCGCATTACCTCCAGCAAAGACGCTGATCAATCCAGCGCTTTCCGGCAGCCAGCCGACAGTTTCGGAGCCGGCACCGAAGTCTGCTTTTTCTTTGCGCCGCTATCCGGAGTTGCCGCCTAAACCTCCAGCGACGGCCGCCGCCACTGCGGCAAGCAGATCCTCCCGCACTGCGGCCGCGAAAGCAGCCGTGGCCAGTCCGGTAAAAACAGCGATGGCTAAGCCTGCCAAAGCGATAACGGCGCAGGAAAAACCGGCCAAAGAAGCGGAAGCAACCAGGCACCCGGACAAAGCGTCAAACGAACAGAAAACCGATGATGATGTCTTCGTGCTGCGCATTCCCAAATCGATCAAATTCTTCTGGCAACACAAACAACCGCCTCAAGATTCCACGCAGCAGAGAGATGAGCAGAAGGATTTAGCGTCAAAGACAAAACGTGCCAACAACAATCATCAATCCGAGCACTCACAAGGCGATCGAGGGCAAACCAAACAAGACAAGACACCAGAAAACGGCAGCCAGCAAACAGATGATCAATCGTCTCCTGCCAAACATGAAGGCAAGAGTTGGCTGTTCCACTTTTTCCACGCCGGAGCCGACGACACCGCCGACAACAGTTCTGCGCCGAGCAACCTTACAGCTGAAACAGCGGCGAGCAAAAATGATCAGACGGCCAGGGCAGTTAAGCAGCACAAGTCCAAAGAGGCGAAATCTTCGAGCGGCAGCGACGACGCCGCTGCCGGCCACAATCAGTCAAGGGTGAAACACCAGGTCGCTCGCAAGCCTACAGAGCATGAAGAGATCAAGCAGTTCGTTCAGCCGCCGCCACCACCCTCCCGGGGTGATACCGCTGACAGTACCACGGAAAGAGTCGAGACAGCGCTGGCGGGCAAACCGCTCACGTTCGAACCGGCCGATGCCAGCGAGGCACCGGAGCCCCAGACCGAGTCGACAGCGCCGTTGCCTTCGGCAGCCAGTGCAAAGACATCTGCGTTCGCGTTACCTGAGCTACCCTCATCCAGTTCGCAGCTGCTGGCACCGCTGAACAAAATCTCTGCGGCGAACAACGCCGACGATGATCAATGGACTACGCGTCTCAAGTATTTGGCAGCGCATGGCAACGGCAGTTTGAAAGAAGGCGAAGCTTTCATGTTCGCCGAAGACAGTGGTGAAGCGACTTTGTTCTTGTCTGACGGACAGACAATCCGCAGAAAAATCGCCGCCCCGCGCGATGCTCAAGAGATCGTGCGAGAGCGCCGACCGGACATGCTGATTCCGGATGAGATAATGTACAACCTATCCTTGCTCGGCAAGCTGATGCCCAAGTTTGGTGAAACCGAGCCGCAACCCCAAACCGCGCCAGTGGACAGCAGCGGCGCGCCTCAGCCGCCCGAGCACAATTTCAAAGTCGACAATTTGATGGGCGACTCACAAAGTTTTTGGGGCTGGCTCAAGCATGTCTTCAAGCTCTAAGACTTGCTCCTCTTCAAGCTTTTCCAACAGCCAGCGATTGAACTCTTCGGGCCGCTCGTCCATGCAGTTGTGTCCGGCCCACTCAAACACGCGCAGTGTCGAGACAGCCATGCTCTGATGCAGGGTTCTGACATGATGAGCCGGCGCGATCGGATCGAAGCGACCGACGGAAAAGTGCACCGGACAATCAATCAGGAACTGCCGGTCGAGATAGTTGAGCGTAGCGAAGTTCTCAACGATCTGCTCAAGAGAATGTCTGTTAGTCGATATCAAAGTGCGTTCGCGCCAGGGCAGGCGCGCATGGATCACGGTGCCGCGCAACTTTTCAAAAGGTGACGTGATCAGGATTTTGAACGCCAGAGAAACAGCTTGAGGCACCTTTCCCGGCATGCCCACCGCCAGGATCTGCCTGAAGAGCTGAGGGCTGCGCTCCGCCAGTTCCAGAGAAATAATCGCGCCGAGCGAATGGCCAATGAAAACAGCCGGAAACTCAATATCTGATTCCGCCAGCGTTTCCAGCATATCCTGCAAATGCGCTTCAATATCTCCGGCATCACCAGGCTCATGGCTGTCTCCGTGCCCACGGAATTCGGGCAGGAAGCAGCGGTAACCTCGCGACTTCAACAAATCAACTTGCGGTCGCCACATCTCGGAGTTGGCGCCAGTGCCGTGAATCATCACCAGGTCGGGCAACTTCACGAATGGTTGAGTATCGGGAAATTCCTTCTTAACTGCAAGTTTCATAAATCAGTTCTTTTGTTTCCACCGGACAGCCGCGGCTATATTGAAAATACAGCAAAACCACGCCGCGATCCATGTTACCCATCAGTTTACTAATCGTTCCATCGACTCATGCTGCGCTGACTGGCAGGATTAACGGGCTATGTTAATGCCGTTCGGCCTTGGTCAGGTCTTCTACAGCCGGCTGGTAAGCCGGGTCGCAATAAGCCAGAGCGGTCCTGGCGATATCGTAGACGGCATTGGTCCGATCAAGGCTATAGACAGTAGGCAGTGTCACCGTGTTCCTGTCTTTTGCCGGTTGCAGATTTTCCACGATCTGGACGATGTCGTGTGGTTTGTACACAGCTGAGGCAAGTCCTTGCTCAACAATAATTTTGACGTTTCCTGCTTCTTGCGGCATCGGTGCAGTGATCAGATCGATCGCCATAGGCAAGCGCCGCGCAATTGCTTCAAAGGTCGTCAGTCCACCCGCCTTGGTCACCATCAGATCGACGGCGGCCATCAGATCAGCCATGCGGTCGTGGAAGGGCAGCACCGCCGATGGTACCGGGCACCGTCGCGCTTCCTGCTTCACCTTTTCATAGAGCTTTTTGTTGTGCCCACACAAAAATATTGCCTGAATTGGACGTCTCACCCTCGCCAGCTCGCGATAGATTGCCAGCATGTTGCCGCCGCCAGCCCAACCGGCATTAATGCAAACTGTCAGGCGATCGCCGTGCAGACCGAGGTGGTTCCTGAAGTCGACTTTGCTGACTGTGGGCGGCTTGACAAAATCCCCGTTAACGGGCATGCCCAGAACACGCACGCGCGATCGCTCGACACCCCACTCCACCAGCTGATTCATGGCCAGCTCGTTGGGCACCACCGTCAGATCGGCCTGCGGGCAAGCCCATCCGCGCCAGAGTTCATTGCTGGGATCGGTGACCACCGTCATCAGTTTTACCTTGCCGAACATGCCGGTGGCTTGCAGCGCCCGGACAAAATACTGGTTCGACATCGGATGCACCGACACTAAAACCTGTGGTTGCACTCGGCGCAACCATGCTTCGAGATAGGGTCCGGAAAGGCGGTACCCCAGTTCAGAATCGTTTGGTCGAGTCAGATGAATGAAACTATAGTAGTACTTCATCAACGCCTGATTGTTGCGCAGCAAGTTGTTGTAAACATCGACAAAGGCGCGGTTGACCGGATGCGTTTTCTCGACAACGTTGTCGGTAATTATTTCGAATTCGTGACCGTTCGGCTCTTTGGAGACCAGCTCCTCAAGTGCACAATGAATTGCATCTGTGGCGCTTCTGTGTCCGCCACCCGTGTCAGAAAAGACCAGACCGATTCTGAAGTTTGCCATTAATCTTTATCGTTTAAGGGATTTCCGTTCGTTCAGGGAAACTATTATTTGATACGCTGAGTCAGGCTAGGGCAGTTATCCCAGAAGAAGAAGAAGAAGAAGAAGAGCGTGCATATTTCCGCGAACAAAGATAATGTACCATCTTAGAAAAAATATAACCCTCCGCATCGCTCTCGCAGCGACTAGTATTGCGGCTCTTGGCATCTGTTCGCCGAGCTTAGCGTACGGAGAGCACGGCGTTGTAGCGTCTAATCCGCTCAATGGCAAATTGAGTTTTGTCACCTCAGATTTTCCTTCTCCACCCCTTGGCAAGGCGCTTAAGTGCAAGCCTGCCAAAATCGAATTATATGAATACGACGGCAAACCACTGGGCGAACGAACACCGTTTTTACTGGTCCATGGTTTGCGTGGCGAATACTACCCAACCTTCCGCTGGGACAAGGTAATCAAGCACTTTAACGGCAATGAAGAGTTCGCCACTCAATACAAGATCTACATGCTTCGCTATGACAGCACTGCGCGACTCGACGTGACCGTGCCCGAGTTTCGCGATTCCATGGCCAAACTGTTTGAACGCGCGCAACAGCGACCGATAACGATTCTCGCCCTGAGCATGGGCGGCAACCTGGTATATGAGGGAATGCTCGACAAGCAGACCGACAAGACAATACGGCTGGTGATGACTTTGGGAACGCCGTTTCGCGGATCGCCATTGTTCTGCGCCGATTGGATGAAGTACAGCATTTACAAGAATCTCTGCTTCCCCTGGACACGCGTCGATCACACAGTCGCGTACAAGTTGTATTTCGATCGCAACCGCAACCTTCAGCAAGACCTCGGTTGGGACGATGCCGATCGCTCCATCCCAGACATTGGTAATTTTTGTTCGCGGCTGCCGCTTGGTCCCAAAGGCGACTTGACGCTGGAAGACACCGCTAATACGCGTCTGGTCAAAGTCGAATCCCAACCGTTCGACAAGAAAAAATTGATCGCTTATGGCGGTTACTTACTCAACCCTTATATGCTGCCGGATTCCGAGCGCGTGGTCGAAAGCACAATCTTGGCGCCTTACACGGCGGTATTTATGAAAGGTCCGGCTCACCTCGGACGCGAACACCCGGTTTTGAAACTGCTGAACAAACAGATCAGCACGACCGTTCCTTCGAAAGCCGCTGCGCAACGCGCCGGCACGCCGTTCATCTATCAGCTCAACGACGGCATTACGCCTTTGACCAGCGCTATCTTTTTGCCAGGGCACGCCGGCGAGATGGTTTCGCGTGAGCGTGATCTCGCCAGAGCCAAACCGGAAGTCGATGTCAAACTTGCTCGCGTTTTCAAAAACGTCGACCACCTCACATTCATCGACGGCTATCGTCCATTGAGAGCACCCACGGCAATTCGTGATGAGCTCAATCCGGACGAAGACGCGAAGCCGATCTTCGACTGGATGCTCAACGACATTTTGCATCAGCTGCAAACCGAAAACAGAATCGCCAAAGAATAATAGCCTTGCAGTTACAGTCTGAAATCAACTGTTGCCATCAGTCGGTGGCAGGGCTAAACTGTGCTCGGAGGCAGAGAATGCACGCGTTTATTGTTGATAACAGAAGAAGACAAGTCAGATCGGCGCTAGCAGTAGCCGCTTCACCAGCGGTTGCAGCTTCAGCTTCCAATAATTCCGACCGGGACGCTAATCGACTCCTGCGGTCGGAACGCTCGCGTACATAGAAATAAGTAAAGCAAGCTTCTTTGACCGCACCACCTCGTGAGTGCGGTCTTTTGTTTTGAGGAGAAACACCATGAGCACGATAGAGATTCAGTCGCACCAAGCATCTGCATACAAGGGACGCACAGTTCGTCTCAAAGGATACGTGCATGCGGTCCGCAACATGGGCAATCTGGCTTTTGTCATCGTGCGAGACGCAAACGGAACGATTCAGGCTGTCGCGGATAAGCCGGAGGTGATGAAAGCAGCCAGGGAACTGACGGCAGAATCGGTAGTCTCGATCGAAGGCAAGGTGATCGAGCAACCCAAATCTGCGCAACAAGTGGAAATCTCGATCGAAAAGCTTGATCTTCTGGCGCAGCCAAAAGATACATTGCCGGTCGAAATTTCCAAGATCAGCAAAGTAGACGGACTGGCTCTGACGACGATGTTGGATTATCGCCCGCTGACTTTGCGCAGTGAAAAAGCGCGGGCGATTTTTCGGATCGAAGCTGAGTTCTGTGCAGGTTTTCGCGAATTTCTCGGGTCGCAGAGATTCGTCGAAATTCATTCGCCCAAGATTGTTTCCACCGGCACCGAGGGCGGTGCCAACCTCTTCGTCATTGATTATTTCGGCAAGCGCGCATATCTGGCTCAGAGCCCTCAGTTCTACAAACAAATCATGGTTGGTGTATTCGAGCGGGTCTTGGAAATCGGTCCGGTCTATCGCGCCGAGCAGCACGACACGACGAGACATTTGAACGAATACATCAGCATGGACTTGGAAATGGGCTTCATCGACAGCGAGCAAGATCTGATTCAGATGCAGACACGCCTTTTGTCACACATGTTCGCGCGCGTGCAAGAGAACTGCAAACGCGAGCTGGAGTTGTTTTCAGTCACAGTGCCAAAATTCGATGCCATACCCCAGCTGAAACTGGCAGACGCGATCGAGTTGCTGCGTTCGCAGTTGGGATGGGCCGGAGAGGCCGGCGACCTGGATCCGGAAGCGGAACGGCTGCTCTGTCAACACTATCAGCAAGAAACCGGTTGCGACCTGGTCTACATCACTCACTATCCGCTGGAAGTGCGGCCTTTTTACGCCATGCCAGCCCCGGCGCAAACTGATGGAGTAGCGCTTAGCCACAGCTTCGACTTGCTCTTTCGAGGACTGGAAGTAACCACCGGCGGTCAGCGGATCCATCAGTACGATCAGCTGACGTCGGCAATGACCAGCCGCGGTTTGGACCCGCAGCAATTCACCGACTACTTGCAGTGTTTCCGCTACGGTATGCCACCACACGGAGGTCTGGCAATCGGGCTGGAACGACTGGCAAAGCAGCTTTTGGGACTGCCCACAGTCAAGTTGGCGTCGCTTTTTCCACGAGATATAAATCGCTTGACTCCATGAGCGACCATATCTGGTTCCTGTCATAATCTGACGGTCCTGGTCTGGAGGCGCGGGCATCTTGCCCGCTTTGAAAGCGGCGGGACGCCCGCGCCCAGGAAAAAGCGATGGTGGTGAGAAGAGATGTCTAGCGCAAAAATCGATAAAGGTGTGGTGGCAGCGATTCTGGCACCATTCTTTATCGCCCTCAGCATCATATTGACTAAGATGGCGGGCAACAACGCACCACCGCTGGTGATTGCATCAATTGGACCGCTGCTCTCCGTGCCGATTCTGTTCACGGCGACTCGACTTTTAAAGGTAAACCTCGGCGTAAGAAATCTGCTCACTACACTGCGCGTTCCCTTTTTCAAAGTGGTGCTCTCACGTTCCATATTGGGGCAGGGGCTGATTATCAGCGGTTTCACTATGACCACCGCGATCAAGGCGGTACTGCTTTTGCGGTTGGAGCCGTTGTTCGTATTCATCTGGAGCATTCTTTATCGCGGCGAGAAACCAAAAGCATTGAAATTGCTCATGCTGACATTACTGATCGTCGGTTCCGCGCTGGTTGTGGCGCCTCAGGGGGCAACGGGCGGACCGAACATCGGCGACGCGCTGGTCGTAACATCGCTGCTATTTTTGTCGTACTCGTATCTGCCCACTGAAGAGGTCGTTAAAGCAGGCAATCCCGGCGGCTTCAACATCATGGCCAATTTATTCGGCGGGCTGACTCTTTTGGCTGTTGCAGCCGTTCTCAACCACGAACAACTCCTGCATCTATCAGTAAAAGCATTTGCCTACATTGCCGGCTACTCCGTCGTTTTCTTTGGTTTTGCCTTAAGCCTTTATCTGTACGCGTTCAAAACTTTGAAACCATGGGTGATCGCTTCATTTCTGTCGCTGGAAGTAGTTTTCGGTCTGATCCAGGCGCACTTCATGCTGCACGAAACAATGGCGCCGCTGCAATTGTGTGGGGCCGTCGTTGTATTGGCGGCAACATTTGCCATCGGTCGATTGCCGGCCGAGACGACCGCTGATCCACATGCCGAAGCGGTCAAATGAGTGCTTAAGTGACCCATTCATGAGACATACTCAACGGCAAAAGACCTGAAGTATGGCGCGACGCACTTGGCAGCATGGTTATCAACAACAAGCGCCGCTTTGGCAAGTAAGCCTATAATTGGCGTGGAGTTGATACATCGATGAAGCAAACCATAACAATTCTGATCATGACGGTCTTGCTCTGGGCGCAAGCTGCACCCGGTGTGCGGTGCCTGCACAGTGGCAACGTCATCCCGTTGATGGTTCTTGAGCACATTGGCCATTGCTGTTGCGATATGTCCGGGGAAGCAGAGGCAAATTCCAGTCGGGCTCGAGCTGTAATAGGTGACTCGTGCGGGATGTCATGCTACGTCGCCGCCTCTTGCGACTATTTGGCGTTCAGCGCTCTCAAGACAATCGCAGCGGTTAACTTCGTCGTATTGTCGCTTGGCTTTTCATTTAACTCGAAGCTGCATCCTGTTTCCGTGCCATTACTGGCGGCTGCCACCAGAGCGCCTCCCTGGCAAGGCAGGGCATGCCAGATCTGTTACCTGACCAATTGCGCGCTTTTAATTTAGATCTTTGCCATTGAACCATTGCCGGGTGTTATTAACCCGGCGTCTTGCGCTGGTTTATTGCGCTTGTTAATGCGCACGCAATGCAAAGGTCAAGCAAAACAATGGTGTTTCATCGCGTCAAATTTGAGCATGTTGTTTCAACAGCCACGATTATTGTCGTGCTGGTGGCAGCATTTTTCATCGTTAAGGTTTTTCGCAAACCAGGCACTATGACTGCTCTCGAGTCACAGTCGATGGATGCGTCCAAAATGGTGCCACCGCAAGGGGCAACCCCTGTTGCAGTGGAGGAGGTCAAACGCGAGCAGATCTCAGGTTCTGTCACGTACACCGGCACTATCGAAGCCTATGACGAAGAAGATGTCTATCCCCGATTGACCGGTCGAATCGCAAGGATGCTGGTCTACCCAGGCGATCGAGTCCGCGCCGGACAGTTGCTTGTGGTATTGGACAGTGCCGACTCAGAGTATGCCGACAAGGCCAGGCAGGCAAAGTTTCAAGCGCTCGCCGCTTCGCATGACGTAGCTATTGCCAGGCAGGATTATCTTGAGAAAAGCAGTCAGTACAAAGGCGCAGTCGACGCGGAGACGGCGGCGCAAAAGGCTTTGCTTGGATCGAAAGCTAATCTCGATTACTGGAGAATTGAGATAGCGCGAGAGAAGACGCTGCTTGATAAAGATGTGGTTTCTAAACAGGAATATGACAATGAGTTCGCTCAGTTCACCCAGGCCCAGGCGAAGGTCGGTGAGGATCAAGCAAAACTGGACGAAGCGATACAAGCAAAAACGGCCATGAGGCAAGGCTTGACCGGCATGCATGAGCATGTCCATCACAAGCAGGAAGAAGCCGCAGCCGCTGGCGCTGATGCTCAAGGAGCCTCGGTCATACAATCCTACACCCACATAGTCGCCAGCGAGGCTGGCGTTGTCACCAAGCGCGACGTCAGCCCGGGAGTGGTGGTCAGCCCCGGCACACGCATCATGCGCATCGCGCACATCAACAGGGTGCGTGCACAGGCGCAAGTAGCAACATCGGATGTGGATGGTTTCAAGCTCGGGGCGCCAGTCGAAATCAAGCCTTCAACTGGAGCCAGCGAAACCATTCATGCCCGCGTCACGGCCAAATTTCCCGCAGCCGATCCCACTACTCGCACCAGCGTAGTCGAGGCGCTAATCGACAATCCAAATTATCGGTTCATCCCAGGTCAGTATGTGGTAATGGGTATTGATACAGGGAGTGAAAACGCGCTGACAGTGCCGTCAACGGCGCTCGTCTGGTCCGATCATAATGCTCAGGTTTGGCAGGCGGTTGGCACTGAGCAGTCGCTGACAGCACAGCTTGTGAACATTCAAGTCGGTCTGGCCAATGAGAC
>Ga0182024_10005304_pt1 | contig 28997 bp, 24 predicted proteins | sample P32metaG_FD_120480 | JGI IMG/M metagenome (GOLD analysis project Ga0182024, IMG submission 120480) | Permafrost microbial communities from Stordalen Mire, Sweden - P3-2 metaG (Illumina Assembly) | ecosystem: Environmental > Terrestrial > Soil > Wetlands > Permafrost | place: Sweden: Stordalen...
AAAAGCAACTGTCGCAGGGTAGGGACACCTCACATCCGGCAATTAGCGACAGAGCCTGGGGAAATAGGACGGCACTCTGCAGCTAGTGAGGACAAAAGACGAACGGCGGTGTTTCCTTCATGCCGGCCGGCTTCAAAGCTTCGCCGTCAGGGGCCGGGTTATTTTTCTGGTGCACGCCGCCACACGCACGCGGTTCTCCTGCTGCCGCTGAGCAAAATCCATGTCTTGCTCAGTTCATTAGCTGTCGCCAACAAACAGCACTCCACTAGACGAAGCTGCTTCCCATCTTGTCGGCGTTCGCCAATGGCATAGCAAAAAAGCGCCCTTGCCGAGCTTGGCATGCTCATTCGGCTTGTGCCGTAACGAATTGTCCAGATAACATGGAAAATCGATCCTGTACCCACACATCAACCGATCGCACACGCCAGTGAGCGAATGAATTGCCATGCCAATCATCGAGAGCCGGGTCGATCCCAATTCCGAGAGCTTTCGCGCCAATCGCGAGCAGATGCTGGCGCTGATCGGCGAATTTCGCGCGCTCGAGCAGAAGGTACGGGACTTTTCAAATTCCAAGCGTGACCGTTTCCGCGCCCGGAAGCAACTGCTGCCGCGCGAGCGCGTCGCGCTGGCGATCGACCGCGGCGCGCCGTGGCTCGAGTTCTCGACGCTTGCGGGCTTTCGCATGCACGACGATGACGGTGCCGAAGGCATTCAGGGCGGCGGCGGTATCGCCGGCATTGGCTATGTGTCCGGCATCCGCTGCATCGTTTCCGCCAACGACAGTGCCATCAAGGGCGGCACCTCGACACCGATGGGCGTCAAGAAACACCTGCGCATCCAGCAGATCGCACTAGAGAACAAGCTGCCGATCGTGCGGCTTGTCGAATCCGGCGGCGCCAATCTGCTCTACCAGGCGGAGATGTTCGTCGAGGGCGGCCGCGGATTCGCCAACCAGGCGCGGATGTCGGCGGCTGGTATTCCGCAGGTCACCGTGGTCCACGGCTCTTCGACGGCTGGCGGCGCGTATCTGCCCGGCCTATCGGACTACGCAATCCTCGTCCGCGGCAGGGCAAAGGTGTTTTTGGCCGGGCCGCCCTTGCTGCGTGCGGCCACCGGCGAGATCGCGACCGACGAAGAGCTCGGCGGCGCCGAAATGCACGCGACCGTCTCCGGGCTCGGCGAATATCTGGCCGACGACGATGCCGACGGAATTCGCATCGCGCGGGAAATCATGGACAAGCTGCCATGGAACGCGCAGCTTCCGGTCCGGCAGCAAAAACCCTTCAAAGAGCCGCGCTACCCGGCCGATGAGCTCGCCGGTGTCGTACCCGCGGACTACCGCAAGTCCTATGACGTGCGGGAGATCATCGCTCGCGTCGCCGACGATTCCGACTATCTGGATTTCAAAGCGCTCTATGGTCCGCACACGGTGTGCGGTCACGCTGAAATCGAAGGCCACGCGATCGGGCTCATCGGCAACAACGGACCGATCGACGCCGACGGCGCGAGCAAAGCGGCGCAGTTTATCCAGCTTTGCTGCCAGGCCAATATGCCGATTGTGTATTTGCAGAACACGACCGGCTACATGGTCGGGCGCGAAGCCGAGCAAGCAGGCATCATCAAGCACGGCTCCAAGATGATCCAGGCGGTCGCCAACGCGACGGTGCCGCAGCTGACCGTACATGTCGGGGCGTCGTTCGGCGCCGGCAATTATGGCATGTGCGGACGCGCTTACGACCCGCGCTTTATTTTTGCCTGGCCGAATAATCGTATCGCCGTCATGGGCGGCGAGCAGGCCGCGAAGGTCATGGCTATCGTCACCGAGGAGAAGCTCAAGCGCGAGGGTAAGCCGGTCGACAAGACCAAGCTCGATGTGATGGAGAAAGCCATCATCAAGCGCATGGAAGGCGAATCCACCGCGCTCTATGCTACCGCGCGGCTATGGGACGACGGGCTGATCGATCCGCGCGACACCCGCAAAGTGCTAGGCTTCTGTCTGTCGATATGCCGCGAGGCGGAACTTCGCCCGCTCAAGCCTAATACGTTCGGTGTTGGACGAATGTAACAAAGAGGAAACGTCATGTTGTTCACGCCCGAACACGACGAGTTGCGCCGCAGCTTGCAAAAATTCATCACCGCAGAGGTGAATCCCCACGTCGACGAATGGGAAGAGGCCGGCATCTTTCCGGCCCACGAGCTGTTCAAGAAAATGGGCGATCTGGGTTTTCTCGGCCTGACCAAGCCGGTCGAATATGGCGGCCAGGGACTCGATTATTCCTACGCAATGGTGATGGCCGAGGAGCTCGGCAATATTGCTTGCGGGAGCGTGCCGATGGCGATCGGCGTGCAGACCGACATGGCGACGCCCGCACTCGCACGCTTCGGTTCCGACTTGGTCAAGCAAGAGTTCTTGGCGCCGTCGATCTCCGGCGACTACGTCGCCTGTCTGGGCGTGTCGGAAGTCGGCGCCGGATCGGATGTTGCCTCGATCAAGACCACAGCGCGCAAGGACGGCGGAGATTACCTCATCAATGGCGGCAAGATGTGGACCACCAACGGCACTCAAGCCGACTGGATGTGCCTCTTAGCCAACACCTCCGATGGCGCGGTCCATAAGAATAAGTCCCTGATTTGCCTGCCAATGAAGACCAAAGGTGTGGAGATCGCCCGCAAGCTCGACAAGCTCGGCATGCGGTCCTCCGACACCGCCCAAATCTTCCTTGACAATGTTCGGGTGCCGCAGAGTTTTCGGATTGGCGAAGAAGGCAAGGGCTTCACTTATCAGATGATGCAGTTCCAAGAGGAGCGGCTATGGGCCGCCGCCGCGAACTTGAAATCGATGGAGCGGCTGATCGAGCAGACGATCGAGTACACGCGCAACCGGAAGGCCTTCGGCAAGTCGATCCTCGACAATCAGGTGGTGCACTTCCGGCTGGCCGAACTGTCGACCGAGATCGAGCTGTTGCGCGCGCTCGTCTACCGGGCCTGCGAACTCTACCTCGCCGGCACCGACGTGACGCGGCTTGCTTCGATGGCCAAGCTCAAAGGCGGACGGCTGCGCCGCGAGCTGTCCGATGCCTGTCTGCAATACTGGGGTGGCATGGGATTCATGAACGAGACGCCGGTAAGCCGGGCGTATCGGGATGGACGCTTGGGTTCGATCGGTGGCGGCGCCGACGAAATCATGCTGACCATCATCTGCAAGCTGATGGGAACGCTGCCCGGCACTTCTAACGCACCCGAGCAGAAAGCCGGTCATGCTTGATCTGCCGCAGACATCGGCTGCCGTGCGCTTTGCGGCGGCGGTTCGCGGCGCGGGGGCCAGGGAAGGCGCCGACGCATTTGTCGAGAAACCCAAACCCTCCTTGCTCGTGCGGGTGGAAGAAGGCGCATAGCGACTCCAGGCATGAGCACGTTCGCCAAAATTCTTATCGCCAATCGCGGCGAAATCGCCTGTCGCGTGATCCGCACAGCGAAGGCGCTCGGTTATCGCACCGTCGCGGTCTTTAGCGACGCCGACAGCGGGGCGCTGCACGTGCGTCAGGCGGACGAGGCTGTCCGCATCGGGCCGGCGCCGGTGCGCGACAGTTATCTCAATATCGATGCCCTGCTTGCGGCCGCAAAGCTTGCGGGCGCCGATGCAGTGCATCCCGGTTACGGCTTCTTGTCGGAGAACGCCGCGTTTGCGGTTGCCTGTGCGCGGGCGGGCATCGTCTTCATCGGTCCGCCGGCGACGGCGATCGAAGCCATGGGCAACAAGGCGCGCGCAAAACACCTGATGGCGGCGGCAGGTGTTCCCTGCGTGCCGGGATTTCAGGGGTCTGATCAGTCCGACGAAAAGATGATCGCGGAGGGAAGGCGCATCGGATTTCCCATGATGGTCAAGGCCGCGGCGGGTGGTGGCGGCCGTGGGATGAGGCTTGTGAACTCCGCCGACGGTCTCGCCAATGCGCTCGCGCGGGCTCGTTCGGAAGCGGCGAGCGCATTCGGGTCGGACGAGTTGATCCTCGAACGAGCGGTCGCCGATGCCCGCCACATCGAATTTCAAGTTTTTGCCGACCAGCACGGCAACATCATTCATCTCGGTGAACGCGATTGCTCGATTCAACGCCGGCATCAGAAAGTCATTGAGGAGACGCCGTCGCCGGCTGTATCGACCGAGCTGCGGGCACAAATGGGGGAGGCTGCGGTCGCCGCGGCGCGCGCCATCGACTACGTCGGCACCGGCACCGTCGAGTTCCTGCTCGATCAGTCGGGAAAATTCTACTTCCTCGAAATGAATACCCGGCTTCAGGTCGAGCACCCGGTGACCGAGGCGGTCACCAACCTTGATCTGGTCGCGTGGCAATTGCGGGTGGCGGCGGGCGAAAGACTGCCGCTCGAGCAGCATCAGGTTCGGTTCGGCGGTCACGCCATCGAGGCGCGCCTTTATGCCGAAGATCCGCATGAAAACTTCTTGCCGCAGAGCGGGACTGTGATCGATTGGCGGCCGGCCTCGGGGAGGGGTGTGCGCGTCGATCACGGTCTGACGGCTGGGTTCAGCGTGAGCCCGTTCTACGATCCGATGCTGGCGAAGGTGATCGCTCGTGGAGCGACTCGGGAGGAGGCGCGCCGCCGGTTGATCGCAGCGCTTGAAGACACGGTCGCGCTCGGGCTGACCACGAACCGCAGCTTCCTGATTGCCGCGCTCCGGCATCCCGCCTTCGTGGCCGGCGAAGCGACGACGGCTTTCGTCGAGCGGTATTTTCCCGCGGGTAGCGACGCCATGCGGCGCCCGAAGCCCGACGTGGGTACGCTCGCGCTGGCGGCCGTGCTATTGTTCGAGGCGCGCGGGCGCGCAACGGCAAATGGGCCGGGCATGGCTCCGCCTTGGTCCTCGACCGGCATTGCCGCGTGGCCGGTGCGGCTGACGCTGGGCAATGTTCACCATCCCGCCAGCATCGTTGCCACCGGCGCCGATCGTTATTCAGTCACGCTCGGCGATGAGACAGTCGAGATTTCAATCGTCGATCGGCGCGGCGGGTCCGTGCGTTTTGCGACGCAAGGCAGGCAGAAGACCGCGCGCTTTGCCCTGGACGAAGGCGTGCTGCATCTGGACCTCGACGGCATTGTCGTCACGGCGCGCGAGACTGCCCTTGAGGCCGGCGGTTCGGGACGCCGGGACGGCTCCTCGCGGCTGGTCGCACCGATGAACGGCGCAATCGTCGGCGTGCTCGCCCAACCGGGCGATCGCGTCACCAAGGGACAACGCGTCGTCGTGCTCGAGGCCATGAAGATGCAGCACGAGATCAGCGCGGAACGTGACGGTACGATTGACAAGATTCTGGTCAAGCTGGGCGATCAGGTCGCAACACGTCAGCTTCTGGTCGAACTCCAACCGGAAACGAACGCCGCGCAAGGCCGGACGGAGAGGACGCTATGAACGACAAGGTCGTGATCACTTGCGCTCTCACCGGCGTGCTCACCGACCCGAAGCAGCATCCGGTGCCGGTGACGCCTGAGGAGATGGCGCGTGAGGCGAAGGCCGCGTTCGATGCCGGCGCTGCCGTCATGCACGTGCATTTTCGCCAGCAGGCGCCCGGCGAGGGACATCTGCCATCGTGGGAGCCGCAGTTGGCCGCGACCATCATGCAGGCGATCCGCGATGCCTGCCCGGGCGTGATCCTCAACGAGACGACCGGCACCATCGGCTCGAATATTTCAGGGCCGCTCGCGTGCCTGCGCGCCGTCAAGCCTGAGATCGCCGCCTGCAATGCCGGTTCGCTGAATTATCTGAAAGTGCGGTCCGACGGGTCGTGGGCGTGGCCGCCGCATGTGTTCGATAATCCGGTCGACAAAGTGAAGGCCTATCTTGACGTCATGCAGGAGACCCACACGCAGCCGGAATTCGAATGTTTCGACGTCGGCATTGTGCGCTGCGTCGGCATGTATGCGAAGAACGGCATGTTCAAGGGCCGGCCGAAATACAATTTCGTCATGGGCGTGGAGTCCGGCATGCCGGCGGATGTGGACCTCCTTCCGATCTTGCAGAAGCTCACCGTCGCCGGCGCACCTTGGCAAGTCACCGCCATCGGGCGAGCGGAGATTTGGCCGCTACACCGGCGCGCCGCCGAACTCGGCGGACATTTGCGGATCGGGCTCGAAGATACGTTCTATTTGCCCGATGGGAGCAAAGTCGGGTCGAACGGAGCATTGGTGGAGATGCTGGTCCGCTACGCCCGCGAGGCGGGCAGGGCAGTGGCAAGTCCCGCCGAGGCCCGCGGCCTCATGGGGCTAGCGGCGAGCTAATGAACCTGGCGCTCCTGGCCGACCCAGAACGGTTTGCGTAACTCGCGTTTGAGGATCTTTCCCGTTGGCGTTCGCGGCAACGCATCCACGAAATCGACAGATCGTGGCGCCTTGTAGTGGGCAATGCGCTCGCGGGCGAAGCCGATCAATTCGTCGGGCGTAATCTCGGCGCCCGGCTTTCTCACGACCATCGCCTTCACCGCCTCGCCCCATTTCTCGTCCGGGACACCGATCACCGCCACGTCCGCAACGGCGGGATGACCGAACAGCGCGCTTTCGACCTCTGCCGGATAAATGTTTTCCCCACCTGAGATGATCATGTCCTTCACGCGGTCGTAGATGTAGAGATACCCGTGCTTGTCGAGATAACCAGCATCGCCGGTATAGAACCAATCGCCCCGGATCGCTCGGCGCGTCGCCTCGGGTTGGTTCCAGTAGCCAAGCATGTTTTGCGGCGACCGGGTGATGATCTCGCCGACCTCGCCGGTGGCGACATCTTTGCCGGAACCATCGACCACGCGGATTTCGATCCCGGTCATTGCCTTTCCGCACGACTTGAGCCGCTCGAGGTTCCGCTCGTCATGATCCTCAGGCGGCAGATAAGTGATGGCGCCCGTCGTCTCGGTCAATCCGTAGACCTGTGCCAGGCCGCAGCCGAAAACTTTAAGCGCATTGCGCACAAGATCGACCGGTGCCGGTGACGCTCCGTAAGCGATCAGTTCGAGCGATGAAAAATCCGTCGCCCCGCACTGCGGCACCTGCATCAGGAACAGCAAAAGCGCCGGGACCATGAAGGCCTTGGTGATGTGATATTCGGGGATCAAGCGCAAAATGACGGTCGGATCGGGGTCCCGCATCAATACGGTCGGGATGCCGCGATAAAATCCGATCAACGCCCAGCCGCTGCCGCCAATGTGAAACAACGGCATACAAACCAGATTGACGTCGTTGTCGTGCCAATCGCCGAATTGGTTCAGCGCGCCCGGCGACAACGTCAACAGATTGGCGTGGCTGAGCTGCGCGCCCTTTGGATAGCCGGTTGTGCCGCTGGTGTACATTTGGATGGCGCAGTGTTCCCGCGCGATCGGCATGGCGGGATCGCGCGCCGGCTGACTTGCGAGCCAGTCGGAGTAGGTCGGCCAGGAATCGTGCGGGCCGTCGAGCGCGATGATCCGGCGAACCGATTTCAACTCCTGCGCCACTTTGTCGACGACGGGATAGAAATCGGCGCCGACGAACAGCAATTCCGCGCCTGCATCCTCGACGATGTAAGCCACCTCCGGCGGCGCCAGCCGGAAATTGACCGGAACCAGCACCACATCGGCCTTGGCGGCGCCGAACCACAGATCGAAGAAAGCCGGCGAGTTTTTTGACAAATATGCGATGCGAACCTGGGGCCGTACGCCTTCGGCGATCAAGCCGTTTGCGACTTGATTGGCGCGGCGATCAAGTTCGTCGAAGGTGGTGCACTGCCCTTCAAAATGGATGGCGACCCGATCCGGACGGATCCTGGCGTGGTGGCGCGTGACATCACCGATTGTAACGATGTCCGCAAGGCTCTCGACCTCGAGCATGACAACCCCTCCCCAATGGGCCTTCACATTTTGCAGGGACGCTGCCCGCGTCCGTCATTCTTGCACGAATGGTAGGCAGTTTCTGAACCGACTGGAAGCCCAGATGCGACCGTCCGTCACGACCAAGGCCGCGGCGGTCCAAGCAACGGTTGCTGCGGTCGCTGCTCTCACTTTTTATCGATGCGCGTGGCCGTGAGCTGCGCTTCGGTCATGGAGTCGAGCACGATCCGTGCATCGACATCGGGCCTGAGCGTCGCAAAAACCGGCACCGCGAGGTACGGAATCAGCAGCCAGGCCGGCGGCGTCACGGCGGCCATGCCCTCCAGGTCAAGGCACCTCGGCGGCGCATGCAGATAGAAGAATACGTTGGTATCGAGCCCAAGACAGTAAGCCGGCGCCGGCGCGGCGCTGATCGCTCGCTCGATCGCCTGGCCCGCGACCCGCGTTTCGCCGAAGTGACGGGCGAACAACGGCATGACGATCGTGACTAAAGCGACCTGAAAAATTATCAAGACACAGAGCGCCATGCCGCCCACACGCCGGACGGCCGCATACCAGGATTTCTCCAGCGCGTCCCAGGCGATGCCGGCGAGCACGGCGACCGACGGCGCAATCGGCATGGCGTAGCGGGTATTCACGCCGGGCCAACAGAAGAGGATCGCCGTGCAAATGCCGGAATAAAGCACAAGCGGAGCGACAATGGCCGGGCCGTTGAAAGGCTTGCCCTGCCGCCGCCAGGGCCAGGGAATAAACGGCAACATGAGGGTCGCCGGCATCAGTTCCAGATACAGGCTGCCGATGTCGTGCGTGTTTTTCGCAAGGTAATTGATTAAGTTCGGCCGCGTGCTGAGCCTGGCATAGGCCAGCCACTTCCCTTCGTCACCGGGTTGATAAATGGCGGCGCCCCAGGCGACGGTCGCCGCCAGGGGCAGCATCATGCACAGGGCCAAGCCAGGTAGATCCCGCCACCTGCGCTCGATGATGAGATAAGCCGCCACTCCCAAGGCAAAAAATCCTGCCGGCTGCGGGCCCTTCGCCATGGAGAGTAATGCAAGGAGAAGTCCGCAGCCGATCCACCGTAAGATCGTTAAGCGGCCTGACGCCACGCCGTCCCACCATAACAGGAGCGCGGCGAACGAGAGCAGCGTTATGAGTGTGTCGGGCTCGGCGATGGTCAATTTTTGCAGCAACAGTGGACAGAATACGAACGACAAGGCTGCAAACAGCGAAGCGTTCAAGCTCCCATAACGGCGCGTCACTGATTGAACCAGCAGGGCCGTGATCAAAACCGAGACCATCGCCGGCAGCCGGGCCGACCATTCATTCACGCCGCCGGTCAGGTTGGCGAAGCCGGCGATCAGCCAGCCCAGTAACGACGGCTTCTCGTGCCACGGAACCCCATAGACGATTGGCTTGAGAAAGTGTCCGTGTGCCAGAACATCCCGGGCGATTTCGGCGTTGGTCCCTTCTTCATAGATAAAGGATCGCACCGTCAGGTTTGGCAACACCGCGCAAGCCCATAACAGAACGACGAGAAGCGGTACGGCGCCGCGTTGGTGAAGATACGGCTCCAATCGTTCGATTACTTTGTCAACCGATCGTTCGATCCTCCGGTAAGCCGAACCCGTCGCCATTCTTCAGCTCTCCGATCGCGATCGGCATATCGTTCGTGTCCGCGGCCACGATAGCATCGATCGTGCGGCCAATGCGGTCGTTCACGGCGGTGTGCTTTATGCCGGTGTCGACTTGGTCATCAAGCCGTTCACGCCCGGTAAATCCGGCCCACCGGCGACGTTACGGCACCTTTTTCTTGGGGACTTTCTTGCCCTTCTTTCGCGCTATTGACAGGCCGATTGCGATGGCTTGCTTGCGGCTCTTCACCTTACCGCCTTTTCCGCCTTTTCCGCTCTTGGCCGTGCCGCGCTTATAGCGGTGCATCTCATTCTTTACGTCACTGCTCGCGCTAGGCGAGTATTTTCGTTTTTTCTTGGCCATGTCGTTCTCCTAACAAAACGGATTTGCTTTTTCGATCCCCACCCTTGTGGCGTCCCCTTGGTCCAGTTGTTCGTCATGCGCACCTCTGGATTTGGTCCCGTCCAGCAAGGCCGTGGACGTCCATAAACACCACCCCAAAGCTCTGCGGATCCCGGGCTCGTAATCGATAGGGAAATGCGTCCAGCCCGCGCCGTTGGATGTTTCAAGGGGTAGGGGAAGATTGAGCTGTATCAAAGTCATCGGGTTTTCATCCGTTTGCTCTCAACCTGGCGAGAAGTCCGATGTTCCTTGATCGAGAAAAGGTCAGAATTGTCGCCGTAGCCGGTATTCACGGCGCCGTCAAAAACAGCTATTATCGTAATACTGAAAAGCTATTGCGCGGACTGCTCGGAGTTTCCCGGTTGGAACCGCAGACCGCTTGGTGCGTTTTGCGACCGACATCACGGATCTGGTCCGGAGCTGGCTGCTATGTACCGTATGAACCGGCGACAGCTTCTCGGCTCCAGCGCGGTAGCGCTGCTGCTAATGGCACCGGCAGCGCACGCCGCGATCGTAAGAGGCGGCTTGCCCTGGAAACCGGGCTCCGCCGATCCACCGACTCCAGTCATGCCAGGCGGTTGGCACTATTTCACGCCGCAAGAGGCAGCCACGGTGGAGGCGTTCGTCGACCGCCTCATTCCGCCCGATCCAGAAACGCCGGGCGGGAAGGAAACCGGCTGCGCGGTGTTCATCGACCGTCAACTCGCCGGTCCCTACGGGCGCAACGAAAGCCTCTACATGATGGGCCCGTTTCAGCAGGGAACAAAGCAGCAGGGTCCCCAATCATCGCTCACGGCCGCGCAGCAATACCGCAAGGCGCTTGCCGCGCTCGATGATGCCTGCCGCAACAAATACGGCGGCAAGGGCTTTGCGGATCTCTCCGACGACCAGAAGGACGAGGTCATCGCGGGTCTGGAGAACGGCTCTCTCAAGCTCGATGGCTTCGACGGCCAGAGCTTCTTCACGCTCATTCTCACGGACACCCGGAACGGCTTCCTCGCCGACCCGATTTACGGCGGCAACAAAGATATGGCCGCGTGGAAGATGATCGGATTCCCGGGGACGCACTATGATTATCGCGACTGGATCGACCGTCACAATGAACGCGTTACGTTGCCGACAGTCGGCATCGCCAGCCATCCCAGCTGGTCACAATAACTTGCCGGATCGTTGCCCAAGTTGATTTGAATCGATTGTAGCGAGAACAGACCAATGGCGCGAAGGCTTCCCCGAAAAGATGCGGTCATCATCGGCCTGGGATGGACTGGCTCTATCCTCGCGCATACGCTCTGTGATGCCGGCCTCGATGTGGTTGCGATCGAGCGCGGTCCCTGGCGCGACACGGCCACCGATTTCCCGATTTCCTATGCGCAAGACGAATTGCGCTATCGGCTGCAGCACGAACTTTTCCTGCGGCCGGCGCAGATGTCGGTGACCTTCCGCAACAACGCCAATCAAACGGCGCTGCCGGTGCGGAACTGGGGCGCCTTCATGATTGGCAATGGCGTCGGTGGCGGCGGCGTGCATTGGAACGCCGAGACGTTTCGCTTCCTCCCGACCGACTTCATCGCTCGCTCGCATTTAACGCAGCGCTACGGCGAAAAGTTTCTGCCGGAAGATATGACCATCCAGGACTGGGGCGTAACCTACGATGATCTTGAGCCGCATTACGATCAGTTCGAACATTTGTGCGGTACGTCGGGCACAGCCGGCAACCTGCAGGGCAAAATTCAGGATGGCGGCAATCCCTTTGAGGGCGCTCGCTCGCGGCCGTATCCGACGCCGGCCCAGAAACAGGGCTACGGCCATACGCTATTCGCCGAGGCCGCGAAACAGCTCGGCTATAAGCCGTATCCGCAACCGTCGGGGAACCTGTCGCAATCCTATACCAATCCCCTCGGCGTGACGCTCGGACAGTGCACCTTTTGCGGCTTCTGCGAATGGTTCGGCTGCGCCAACTACTCAAAAGCCAGTCCGCAGACGACGATTTTGCCGGCGCTGCTTCGCAATCCGAATTTCGAGGCCCGTACCGAATGTGAAGTCATGCGAATCAATCTGGATAACACCGGCAAACGGGCAACCGGCGTGACCTATGTGAATTCGTCGGGCGAGGAATTCGAGCAGCCCGCCGATCTTGTTCTGCTGTGCGCGTTCCAACTATTTAACGTCCAGCTCCTGCTGCTTTCCGGAATCGGTACGCCGTACGATCCGCGGACCGGCCAAGGCCAGATCGGGCGCAATTTCACCCATCAGACCATGTCGACGGCGGTCGGCTTCTTTGACAAAGACAAATACAATTTCAATCCGTTCATCGCTTCGGGCGCGATCGGCATGTGCATCGACGAGTTCAACGGCGACAACTTCGATCACGGGCCGGCGGGATTTGTCGGTGGCGGCTATATCGGCCAGGTTCGCACCAACGGCCGCCCGCTCGAGAGCATGGCGGTGCCGCCGGGCACACCGGCCTGGGGTGCGAAGTGGAAGCAGGCGCTGCGCGACAATTATCTTAGCTCCATCATTTGTGGCGGCGCGTGTCACGGCTCGTTCTACAGCTATCGGGACGTCTATCTTGATCTCGATCCCACCTATAAGGACCGCTTCGGCCGACCGCTGATGCGCATAACGATTGATCTGCACGAGAACGAGATCAAGATGAGCGCGTTTCTCACCGATAAATATGCCGAAATCCTCCAACAAATGGGCGCCAAGCAGGTAGTGAAGCAGCCGCGAAAGGGCCCCTACGACGTGACCGACTATCAAACATCGCATCTCTGCGGCGGTGCCATCATGGGCGAAAATCCCGGCAACAGCGCGCTAAACAGATATTTACAGAGCTGGGACGTTCCCAATCTTTTTGTGCAGGGCGCCACGGCGTTCCCGCAAAACGCCGGCTACAATCCGACCGGCACGGTGGGTGCGCTCGCATTCTGGTCGGCGAAGGCGATCCGCACGCAATACCTCAAGAATCCGGGTCCTCTCGTGCATGCGTGATGAAGCAAACACGTTGTGCCGTGGTCTGCTCGGCTTGGCGCTGATATTGTCCGGCGGCACCGCGGCTGCGGCGGCCGGCATTGATGCCCAAAACTTCGGCCAGATCGAGCGCGGACATTACCTCACCATCGTCGGCGATTGCGCCGCATGCCACACGCTGCCGGGCAGCGGCCATGATTACGCCGGCGGACGGCCGATCGAGACGCCGTTCGGCGAGCTTGTCGCGCCCAATATCACTCCCGATCCGGAAACCGGCATCGGTGCCTGGACCGATGAAGAGTTCATCAATTCGCTGGCGAAGGGAACGGGCCGGAACGGCACGCATCTCTACCCGGCCATGCCTTATAATTATTATACCAAAGTGACGAGCGACGATGCGCTGGCGATCCGCGCCTATCTCAACACGGTTCCAGCCGTGCATAACCCGGTGCAGCCGAATCAATTGCCGTTTCCGCTCGACATTCGCGCGTCCATGCTCGTTTGGAATCGACTCTTCTTCACGCCGGGTACATTCCAATCCGATCCGAATAAAAGCGCGGAGTGGAATCGCGGCGCCTACTTGGCCGAAGGCCTCGGCCATTGCGGAGCCTGTCACACGCCGAAGAATTTCCTTGGCGGCGACAAGACGAGGCAGCGACTGCGGGGCTACGCGTTGCAGGGCTGGGTTGCGCCGGACATCACCAACGATCAGCGCCGCGGCCTTGGCGGCTGGTCGGTGGACGAAATCGCCACCTACCTCAAAACCGGTCACAGCCGGACCGGTGCCGCAACCGGCCTGATGTCCGAAACGGTCGGTAATTCCACCTCACATATGAGCGACGCCGATCTCAAGGCGATCGCCATCTATTTGAAGGATCAGCCCGGCCGAGGTGACAATCAGCAGCAAGACACGCCAGCCGTTTCGAACGACTCGGCCGTGAAAGGCGGCGGGAAGATCTATGCTGACGAGTGCGCCGGTTGCCATATCGCGAACGGCAAAGGTATCGCCGGCTTGTTCCCCGCACTGGACGGCTCGTCGATGGTTCAACAGATCGATCCCACCTCGCTCCTTCACGTCGTGCTGCGCGGTGCGCGTAGCGTGGCCACGCAGGAGGCGCCGACCGGCGCCGCCATGCCGCAATTCGGCTGGCTGTTAAATGACGACCAGGTCGCCGCCGTGCTGACGTACATTCGCAATAGCTGGGGCAACGCCGCGCCGGCTGTGAGCGCCAGCGAGGTCCGCAAGGCCCGGCGTGCGTTCGTCGAACGAAACGACTAGCAGCACGCTGTCGTCAAACGTATGCAAGCTAAACAATCACAAAAGCGATAACGACGGCAGCGGTGTCGAACGCGAGCACATAGCGGACGTTATGTTCCCGTGACGGCTTGCGGTGCACGCGGCGTCAGAGCGACCGACCGTTGCGCGGTCCGCCGACCGGCCTCTTTATATTCGGGGGCTCGCGTGTCCTGGCTCATTGGAAAAACTCGGTCCTGGTGTTCGTCGATATCGACTGAGTTGTCCCGGAATGTGGTCCGCAAAAGGGGGCACCTGCTATCGACGGATATTCATCCCGGCGCGATATTTTCCGTGCTGGGCGCCGGTGCGCCGTGCCGACGTCGGCAACACCGCCGGTTCCTCGGATCGATCGTGGCCCACATTAGCGCCGAAATGACGGTAAATCGGCGCGAGGAACCTTTTGGGACTTTTGCCGGCGAAGGTGTCGCGAGCCGCATATGCAACGCTGCGGTGGGCGACCGCAGGCTCTCGGCCAGTTCGCAGGTCCATTCGAATACGCAAAACGACCATGACTTGTGGTGCTTGAGGCCAAGGGCTAATGCTTGGCTCCAACGCCAAATACATTATGTGAAATCGTTCGCGATTTGGACGGAGAGAAATATGCGCATCGTTTGCATCGGCGGCGGCCCGGCGGGGCTCTATTTCGGCCTGCTGATGAAGAAGGAAAATCCTGCGCACCACGTCACGGTGGTCGAGCGCAACAAGCCTTACGATACGTTCGGTTGGGGCGTCGTGTTTTCGGATGCCACGATGGAGAACATGCGCGCGTGGGATCCTGAAACCGCCCAGGAGATCGAGAGCGCATTCAACCATTGGGACGATATTGAAGTCTTGATCAAGGGCAAGCGGATGCGCACCACCGGCCATGGCTTCGTCGGTATCGGGCGCAAGAAGCTTCTCAATATCCTGCAGGCGCGCTGCGAGGCGCTCGGCGTCGAACTGGTCTTCAACCGGGAGGTCGATTCCGATCTCGAATTTCCCGACGCCGATCTCATCATCGCATCGGACGGGGTCAATTCAAAAATTCGCAATCGCTACCGGGAAGCCTTTAAGCCCGATCTGATTATGCGGCCGAATCGTTTCATCTGGCTCGGCACCAACAAGAGTTACGACGCCTTCACGTTCGATTTTCGCCGCACCGAGCATGGCTGGTTCCAGGCCCACATCTATAAGTTCGACGAAAGCACCTCGACCTTCATCATCGAAACAACGGAAGATGTCTTCCAGGCGCACGGCCTCGACACCGCCGACGAGGCACGCTCGGTCGAGTTTTGCGAGGAGCTTTTCAGCGAAATTCTCGACGGCGCGAAGCTCATGAGCAACGCCCGGCATTTGCGCGGTTCGGCCTGGCTCAACTTCGGCCGCCTGATCTGCGGCAAGTGGAGTCATTTCAACGGTAAGAACCACGTCGTGCTCATGGGCGATGCCGCCCACACCGCTCATTTCGCGATCGGATCGGGCACCAAGCTCGCGCTTGAAGACGCCATCGAACTGACCCGGCAATTCAGGAAATTCGGCGCCACGCCGGACAATATCCCTGACGTGCTTGCCGCCTACGAAGAGGTGCGCGCCGTGGATGTCGCGCGCATCCAGAACGCCGCCCGCAACGCGATGGAGTGGTTCGAGGTGGTCGGCAGCCGCTATGCCGATACGCTTGAGCCTGAGCAGTTCATGTACTCGCTGCTGACGCGCTCGCAGCGCATCAGTCACGAGAATCTGCGCGTTCGGGACAAGGTGTGGCTGGAAGACTACGAACGCTGGTTTGCGGCGCGCGCCGGAATCAATGTCGATCCGGACGGCCCTCCGGTGCCGCCGATGTTCACGCCCTACCGCGTGCGCGGGCTGACGCTGCAGAACCGCATCGTCATGTCGCCCATGGCCATGTATTCCGCCGATGACGGCCTGCCCAACGACTTTCATCTCGTCCATTTCGGCAGCCGTGCTCTCGGCGGTGCCGGGCTGCTTTTCAGCGAGATGACCTGCGTCTCGCCGGACGCGCGCATCACCCCCGGCTGCCTCGGCCTATGGAATGACGAGCAGGTGTCGGCGTGGAAGCGCATCGTCGATTTCGTGCACGCGACGACATCTACAAAATTCGGCCTGCAGCTCGGCCACGCCGGCCGCAAGGGTTCGACGCGAGTGGCTTGGGAGGGCATCGACCAGCCGCTGGAGGCGGACAACTGGCCGCTGATTTCCGCTTCGGCGCTGCCTTACATGGCGAACAGCCAAGTGCCGCACGCCATGACGCGCGCCGACATGGAGCGGGTGAAGGCGGACTTCGTCGCGGCCACGAAGCGGGGCATCGAGGTCGGCTTCGACATCATCGAACTCCACTGTGCCCATGGCTATCTGCTGTCGAGCTTTCTTTCACCGCTGACGAACCATCGCACCGACGAATATGGCGGCTCGCACGAGAACAATGCCCGATATCCGCTTGAGGTTTTCCGAGCCATTCGCGAGGTCTGGCCGGATGATAAGCCGATATCGGTCCGCCTCTCGTGTCACGACTGGACCGAGGGCGGCAATACGCCCGCCGATGCCGCGATCTACGCAAAAATGTTCAAGGAGGCTGGCGCCGATCTTGTCGACTGCTCCTCCGGACAGGTGTCGAAGGAGGAAAAGCCGGTCTATGGGCGCCTCTTTCAGACGCCGTTCTCGGACAAGCTCCGCAATGAAGTTGGCATTGCGACGGTGGCCGTCGGCGCGATCTCGGAAGCCGACCACGCCAATTCGATCATCGCGGCCGGTCGCGCCGATCTCTGCGCTCTCGCCCGGCCGCATCTCGCCGATACCGCTTGGACGCTGCACGAGGCGGCAAAGATCGGCGTGAAATCGATCGCCTGGCCGAAGCAATACCTCTCCGCCAAGACGCAGTACGAGACCAACCTCGCCCGCGCCGCCGCTGGTCCGCAGCCGAGCTAAGGACCACAACGACCGTGGCGGATCACTCGCTCGAAAATCAGCACGTGCTCGTGACCGGCGCCGGAACCGGCATCGGCGCGGCGATCGCGGCCGCGTGTGCCAAAGCTGGCGCTCGGGTAAGCCTCACCGGCCGCCGCCTTGATCCACTGGCCACGCTACACGCGTCGCTCGGCGACGCCCGCACTCATGTGGTCGCCGATTTCGACGTGACCGACGAGGACAAGGTCCGCGCCGGCATCAAGTCCGCGCGCAGCGCATTCGGTCCGATCGATGTCGTGGTCAACAACGCCGGTGAGGCGCCGAGCGCGCCGTTCGCGAAAACCGATTTGGCGACCTGGAACAAAGTGCTCGCCGTGAATCTCACCGGTACGTTCCTGGTGACCAGGGAGGTCGTCCCCGACATGACCGCCAAGCATGCCGGGCGGGTGATCAATATCGCTTCGACCGCGGGACTTACCGGCTACGCCTACGTGTCGGCCTATGTGGCCGCAAAGCATGCCGTCATTGGGCTGACGCGCAGCCTGGCGCTGGAATTCGCCCGCGCCGGGATCACCGTCAACGCGGTCTGTCCGGGATACACCGAGACGCCGATGTTCGAGCGCGCAGTCGACAACATCGTCGCCAAAACCAAGCGCAGCCGCGACGATGCACGCGCCGCACTTGCGACATCGAATCCGCAAGGTCGTTTGGTCACGCCGGATGAAGTCGCGCAGGCTGTCCTCTGGCTCGCCTCGGCAGGGGCGCATTCCATCACCGGGCAAGCCATTGTGGTGGCCGGTGGCGAAGTCATGGCCGGCTGACCCAAAGGGCGCCGAGGCTACTTGAAGCCTATAAATTTGAACCTTAAAATGATTCCTCGCCAGCAAGAGATTACGGTGGGCGCACAAATGCCACCCAGCTGACACGAGAGGCACCGCGTGCAGGAAACGACAAGCGTCCCGCTAGACGCGGAAACCAAGGTCACCGAGCGGCCTGGCGACCATGAAAGCGAATTGCGGCTCTGGCTGCGGCTCTTGACCTGTACGACTTTGATCGAGGGCGAAGTTCGCCGCCGGTTGCGGCAGGAATTCGACGTGACCTTGCCGAGATTCGACCTTATGGCGCAACTCGACAAAGCGCCCGGCGGGATGACGCTCGGCGAGCTGTCGCAGCGCATGATGGTCTCGAACGGCAACGTCACCGGGCTCTCAGAGCGGCTGGTGACGCTGGGACTTTTGGATCGGCGTCAGTCGCGAAGCGATCGCAGAGCGCAACTCGTGAGTCTCACGCCGGAGGGCCGCCGCGTGTTCCGCGCCATGGCGCGTGCCCACGAAGGCTGGATCGCCGAAATCTTTTCGCAGCTTTCGCCCGCCGACATCGACGTTCTGATGCGGCTTCTGGCCAAAACGAAAGCGTCGGCGCGCGACGCGATTTCAGGAGAGCCGCCGCGATGACCAGCGCCAATCCGGTGACCCTGCCGCTCTCGGGCTACACCGCGGAGCATGTGCATCTTGCGGTCGCCGGCACTGTCGCGACGATTACGCTCAATCGTCCGGAGCGCAAAAATCCGCTGACGTTCGAGAGCTACGCCGAGCTTGCGAATATCTTTCGCGCCGCCGCGCGCGACAAAAGCGTCAAGGCAATCGTAGTTACCGGCGCGGGCGGGAATTTCTGTTCGGGCGGCGATGTGTTCGAGATCATCAAGCCGCTTACCGAGATGGACACGACCGGGCTCCTTGATTTCACGCGGATGACCGGTGAACTCGTCAAGGCGATGCGGGCGGCCTCGCAGCCGATCGTCGCCGCGATCGACGGCGTGTGCGCGGGCGCCGGCGCCATCGTTGCCATGGCCTCCGACATCCGCATTGGAACGCCGAACGCCAAAGTGGCTTTCCTGTTCAACCGGGTCGGTCTGGGCGGCTGCGATATGGGCGCCTGCGCGATCTTGCCTCGCATCATCGGCCAGGGCAGGGCGGCGGAGCTGCTGTTCACGGGTCGCGCTCTCGGTGGCGAGGACGCCGAGCGGTGGGGGTTCTTCAACCGGCTTTCCACCCCGACCAACGTGCTTGCTGATGCGCGCGCGCTCGCGGCGGAACTCGCCGCCGGGCCGACTTTCGGCAATGCGATGACCAAACGGATGCTCGAAATGGAGTGGGCCATGTCGGTCGAAACGGCGATCGAGGCCGAGGCGGTGGCTCAAGCGTTGTGCATGGAGACCGAGGACTTTGTCCGCGCGTACCGGGCGTTCGCGGACAAGCGCAAGCCGGTGTTCGAGGGCAACTAAACCCGCTTGTTGGGCTTGCCAATTAGGAGCGCAAGGAAGACGCACCATGATCCGCTCGGCACATATCGATACATTTGCGCGCGATCATCTCCCGCAACCCGAGCAATTGCCGGAGTTTTTGTTCAAGTTGCCGGAGCTGCATTACCCGGCTCGCCTGAACTGCGTGACCGCGTTCGTCGACGATTGGGTTGCCGCCGGACAGAGCAACCGCGATTGCCTCATCTCGCCGGCGGAACGTTGGTCCTATGCCGACCTCGCGGAGCGCGTGAATCGCATCGCCAATGTGCTGACCCGCGATCTCGCGATGGTGCCGGGCAACCGGGTTCTGTTGCGCGGACCCAATAGCCCGATGATGGTGGCGGCGTATTTTGCGGTCATCAAGGCGGGCGGCATCGTGGTTGCGACCATGCCGCTGCTGCGCGCCAAGGAGATTGCCTTCCCGCTCATGAAAGCCGAAATCCGGCTTGCGCTGTGCGACGTGCGGCTCGCCGACGAAATGGAGAAGACCAAGCCCCTCGCGCCTGGGCTGCGCCGGATCGTCTATTGGGGACCCAGCGCCGCCGACAGTCTCGAAGCGCTGACGATGAAGCCGGGTTACGAACATTTCGACGCTTGCGATACGGCAAGCGACGATGTGTGCCTGATCGCGTTTACGTCGGGCACGACCGGCGTGCCGAAAGGCACCATGCATTTCCACCGCGACATGCTGGCGATTTGCGACTCCTTCGGTAAATACGTGCTCCGCGCCGATCGAGATGATCGCTTCATCGGTTCGCCGCCGATCGCGTTTACCTTCGGGCTCGGCGGTCTCGTGCTGTTTCCGCTTCGCGTCGGCGCTGCTGCTGTTTTGTTGGAGAAAGCGGGCCCCGACGAGCTCCTGCCCGCCATCGGAAAGCTTCAGGCCACGATCTGCTTTACGGCCCCGACCGCCTTTCGCAACATGCTCGGCAAGGTCGCGGACCACGATCTTTCATCGCTACGAAAATGCGTATCCGCCGGGGAAACCCTGCCCGGGGCCACGTTCGAGGCTTGGCTCGGCGCAACCGGCATCCGTATCATCGATGGCCTCGGCTCGACCGAAATGCTGCATATCTTCATCGGGTCGCGCGAGGAGGAGATGCTTCCAGGAGCGACCGGAAAGCCGGTTCCGGGATACGAAGCGTGCGTGGTCGATGACGCTGGCCGGGAGTTGCCCGCTGGAGCGCCGGGACGCCTCGCCGTGAGAGGCCCGACCGGCTGCCGCTATCTCGGCGACAAGCGTCAGGCCGAGTATGTGCAGCATGGCTGGAACATTACCGGCGACACCTATATCAAGGATGCCGACGGTTACTTCAGGTATCAGGCACGCTCCGACGACATGATCATATCGGCGGGCTACAACATTGCGGGGCCGGAGGTGGAGACGGTATTGCTGACCCACCCGGCGGTCGCCGAGTGCGGCGTCGTCGGCCAGCCCGATGACGAGCGGGGCCAAATCGTCAAGGCTTACGTGGTTCTCAATCAAGGTTTTGCGGCCGATGCCGCACTGACCCGTACGCTGCAAGAGTACGTCAAATCGACGGTTGCGCCTTTCAAATATCCGCGCGCAGTGGAATATGTGACGAGCTTGCCGCGCACCGAGACTGGAAAATTGCAGCGCTTTGAATTGCGGCGCAAAGCCGTAGAATCGGCCGCGAGCAAGCTCGCATCTTAGGGAGATTGAATTGCCCGACAGCCCAACCGAGACCCTTCGGCCGCGCACGAGGTCGAATGTCGTGCTGCAGCCCTCCGGTTGGCCGCGGCCCAAAGGCTACGCTAACGGCATCAAAGCCCGCGGCGACCTTCTTTTCATCGGCGGAATGGTCGGCTGGGACGAACGCGGGCGTTTTCCAGAAGATTTCGTCGGACAGACACGTCAGCTTTTTTCAAACATCATTGCGGTCCTTACCGAGGGCGGCGCATCGGCGCGCCACATCGTGCGCATGACCTGGTATGTCCGCGACATGGACGAATATTTGGAATCGAGGTCCGCGCTCGGCGACGTCTACCGCGAGGTGATGGGCGACCACTATCCGGCGATGGCGTTGGTCGCTGTCACACGCCTCGTCGAGCCAGACGCGCGTCTTGAGATCGAGACAACCGCGGTGGTGCCGGAAGCCTAGCGCTTGGACTCACATGCGTGCTGGCAAGTCTGCCTCAGGGAAGGCGGACATTACTTTGAGGAGCGCTACGCCTGGTTTTTGACCCATCGCGTCGATTGCGGCGACCCCAGACTTTGTCAATTTGCGGGAACAAAGCCGACTCGTCGGCAACGATCTTGGTCCGATGCTGTTGACCCAAAACGGAAAGAACCCCAAGCAGAGCGTCCGCTTGGGGTTCTTGAGTTGTTGTCCCAACTCACGTTTATCGGCCGGGCGGCGGGGGGGTGTCGGGGGATGGGGAGCCGCCGGGTCAATGCGAGGACTCTAAGAGCGCGCGATCAATTGCTCCACTGTACGTAGGTAGGAGCGCGATATCGAAAGAGATCGGAAAGCTAATACTAAGGTTTAGGCGCCCGCTCGGCGCCATCTGCGCTTGTCGGAGGGCGGCGTTTCGACTTCGCCGACGCCCTCGGATCAACCCGCTCTGTGCGCCAGACCGTCAAACAACCCGCTTGCAGCGCCGACGGCAAGCCGCGTAAAGTCATCGACCGGACAGAACGGGGCCTTCCTTAATTTGTATTGCTCGCTGTCTCGTACACCTCGATGACGGACACTCCAACCCATGATCCGGTTGGCACGCGTTACGATCACCGACAGTCGCAATGGAGCGACGCGCGAGTGATCGGAAAGGTGGTGCCGATGACCGATGAGACCTCCATCGAAAGGACGGCGACAACCAACCGCGCCGCCGTTGCATCGCTCGAAGAACTTCTGACATTTGAGCGCCTGCTTGCCGATCTCTCCGCCAGCTTCGCCAACGTTTCCGGCGACCAACTCGAGACCGAAATCGAGAGCGCGCTAAAGCAACTCCAAACGTTTCTCGGCTTTGATCGCAGCAATTTCGTCGAATTCACCGCCGACGGCTGGGCCACTGTTTTATGTTCGGTAGCCGCCGATGGAGTGGAACGATACCCGCCCGGCCCGGCGCCGGCCTTCCTAAGTTGGTATCTTGGCCAGGTTCGTGCGGGAAAAATCATGAATGTGCGCTCGCTCGACGATCTTCCTGCGGAAGCGATCGAGCAAACCGAATACCGTCAGCGGTCCGGTATCCGCTCGAGTCTCGGAATCCCGCTCCGCGTTGGCGGCGGCGTTGTCGGCCTGATCAACTTTTCCGCGTTCCGCTCCACGCGGGATTGGCCAGACGGTCTCATCGCGCGACTAAAGATCGTTGGGGAAGTAATGGCCCAAGCGCTCGTGCGCAAGCGCTCCGCGGCATCGCTCGAAGAGCTTCTGACGTTTGAGCGTCTGCTTGCCGATCTCTCCGCCAGCTTTGCCAACGTTTCCGGCGACCAACTCGAGACCGAAATCGAGAGCGCGCTAAAGCAACTCCAAACGTTTCTCGGCTTCGATCGCAGCAACTTCTTTGAATTCACGGCCGACGGCTGGGCCACTATTTTATGTTCGGTGGCCAGAGACGGAGTGGAAGGATACTCGACCGGTCCGGCGCCGCACTTCCTGAGTTGGTATCTCGCCCAGATTCGTTCGGAAAAGGTCATGCGCCTGCGATCGCTCGACGATCTCCCCCCAGAGGCGATCGAAGCAATCGAATACCGTCGACGCTCCGGTATCCGCTCCAGTCTCGGAATCCCGCTCCGCGTTGGTGGCCGAATTGTCGGGTTTATCAATTTCTCCGCGTTCCGCTCCACGCGGGAATGGCCAGACGACCTCATCTCACGTCTAAAGATCGTTGGCGAAGTAATGGCCCAAGCGCTCGTGCGCAAGCGCTCCGAGGCTGCGCTGCAGGCAAGCGAAGGATTGTGGCGCTCAATGTTCGAGGCATCGAACCTGGGCATTACCGTGATTGATCAAGACCTGCATTACGTAGCGACAAATTCGGCCTTTCAAGCCATGCTCGGTTATACGGCCGCAGAATTGCAGAAACTCACGCTGCTAGATCTGACAGCGGAGGATGATCGCGAAGCGGCTAAGATAAGAATCGCCGAGCTCCAGCGAGGAGAGCGCCATCATTACGACGCCGTAAAACAATACCGCCGCAAGGACGGCACGGTGGTATGGGGTCATAGCTACCTGTCTACGCTGCGGGACGCGGAGTCCAGACCGCAGATGCTCATCGGAACTGTCATCGACGTGACGGATAGCAAGCGTGCGCAAGACGCCTTGCGGGCGGCGCAATCGACGCTTGCGCGCATCACACGACTGACGACGATGCATGAAGTGACGGCTTCGATCGCTCATGAAGTCAATCAGCCATTGGCCGCGATTGTAGCAAACGGCAATGCGGCCCTCCGCTGGCTTCGAAGAACTCCGCCCGAAGTTGCCGAGGCAGCGGAGAACGTCAACCAGATCATCGGCGATGGCCATCGCGCGAGTCGAGTGGTCGCCAGCATACGGGGGATGTTCAACAAGGATGAACACGCCAAGGTTATTCTTGATGTCAACGAGGTCATTCAAGAAGTTGTTGAACTCTTGCACGGTGAGTTGAACAGCAGGCGAGTTTCAGTTCGCACCGAGCTCAGTCGCGATCTTCAGCAGACTTCAGCCGATCGCGTGCAATTGCAGCAAGTTGTGCTCAATCTAGTCATGAACGCCGGCGAAGCCATGAGCGCCATGCCGGATGGCTCGCGCATACTCAAAATAAGTTCCAAGCGTGGCCAACCCGACGAGGTGATCATTGCAGTCGAAGATTCCGGGCCTGGCGTCGATCCGAAAAACGTCGACCGCATCTTTGAAGCGTTTTTTACAACGAAACCGCAAGGCATGGGGATGGGATTGTCGATTTGCCGCTCGATCGTCGAATCGCACGGCGGTCGGCTTTGGACCTCGGCGCGCCGTCCTCATGGATCGATTTTTTACGTGACGTTGCCGCGCGCCGCCGCGGACGATGCTCGTGCCGGTTAAGTGGTGTTGGGACCAATACAATACACTCGATCCCTTCTATCGCCCTGCGTTGATCGGGCGAGTTCCAACGACGACGACTGCGGCTTATTCGAAAGCGCTGCCACATGGCTGCCTCCCGTATGGCCTCGTGTTCTCTGACGCCATATGCAACAATTTGAGGGCTGACGAGGGCAGGGCCTCATGCTCCAGAACTCACAAAAGCGGCTCGAATGGCAGTTGTCTGCCTTCCCTGGAGCGCCGCGGCGGTGGGTAATCTCGATCGGGCTCGCCGTTGCTGTGGGCGTCGCTTATTTCCTGTCGGCGCGACTTAGTCTTGTCCTGCTGACCAAACCTGACGGCGTCGCCGTGTTCTGGCCGGCCGCAGGTGTCGCGGCTGGAGTACTAATCGCTCTTGGGCCCGCCGCACGGTTGCCGGTCGTGGCTGGAGCGATGACGGCAACTATTCTGGCCAATCTCTCGGGCGATCGGACCGTATGGAGTGCTGTCGTCTTTGCCGCGTGTAACGCCGGCGAAGCGGTGCTGGTGGCGGGTTTGATCGAATATTACTTCGGTTCGACCTTCAGCCTAGGCCGGTTGCGCCATGTGCTGGGATTGCTTGCGGCGGCGATCGTGGGGACCGCGGTCTCGGGGATTGGAGGGACCGCGGGCTATGTATTTTTCCATAGTTCGATGACGCCCGTCCTGACCATTTGGCGTCATTGGTTCACATCGGACGCATTAGGCATTGTCACCGTTGCCCCACTGTTGATCGGGTTGGTTTCCGCGGCGCGCGATCCGCCGCCGCGGAGCGAAGTCATCGAAGGCGCTGTAGCGCTTGTGGCGCTGACCTTTTTGAGCGGGGTTATTATTTTCTTGCCGCGGGAGACTTGGGCAACCGTGGTGCCCATAGCCGCGCTGTTCCCGCTGCTGCTGTGGCTCGCGGCCCGATGCAGACCGGTCTTTGCAGCGGCAGCAGCATTCATCGTTGCTGTTACAATCGTTTGGGCGACGACATTTAGCATCGGCATTTTTGGCGATGCACACTTTCCGATCGCGGAACGAATCCTGTCCGCTCAGGCTGGCATTCTTGCCGTGTCACTCTGCGCGCTCGTTCTTGCCGCACTGTTTGCCGAGCGGCGTCAGCATGAGGCCGTGCTCATGGAGAGCGAGGCGCGGTTGCAGGAGGCGCTGACTGCGGGCGCAGTAACGGCCTTCGACTGGGACGTCCGCACCGGTTCGTCGCGGCGCAGCGCCAACGCGGCGCAAATCCTGGGGTTTGATGCACAACAAGCTTTCACCACGACCCAGTTCCTTGAGCGGGTCCATCCGGCCGACCGCGCGCGCTTCAAAGCGCATGTACGCGGTGTTCGCCCAGAAAGCCCGTCATATGCCGTAACCTTCCGCTTCATACGGCCCGACGGCCGAGAAGTGTGGCTCGAGGAAACGTCAGAAGCCGAGTTCGATACGGCACGGCGACTTGCACGCGTCAAGGGACTAACTTTGGACATTACCGAGCGCAAGCATGCTGAGGAGCGTCAGGACCTGCTGATCGCCGAACTCGACCACCGCGTCAAAAATGTGCTCGCGCGTGTTGCCGTGGTCGCCATGCAAACGCGCCAGGGCAGCAGCTCAATGGATGAGTTTGTCAAAGCGCTCGATGGGCGCATCCAATCCATGGCCGCGGCACACGCGCTCCTGAGTCAAAGTCGATGGCAGGGCGTCGGACTCAACGATCTCGTCCGCCACCAGCTCGCTCCCTACGCGACGGATGCAAATACGACCATTAGCGGCCCAAACATCATGCTGACCGCTGCGGCGACCCAGGCGGCGTCGATGGTGCTTCACGAACTCGCGACAAACGCTGCAAAATATGGCGCACTGTCGACCCCAGCTGGTCACGTATCGGTGAACTGGGATCGCACGACCGGCGGGAACGCTGCAGCTAGCCTGATGATCGTATGGCAGGAGGTTGGTGGCCCCCCAATCGCGGCGCAAGGTCGTGCCGGGTTCGGCACCAGCCTCATACGCAATCTCATTCCCCACGAACTCGGCGGTACGGTCCACCTCGATTTCAACCCTGACGGCGTGCACTGCAAAATCGAGTTTCCTCTCGAGCGTCTGTGAGCGACGATCTCTCAGGGAGAGCCGTTCACCGGCGTCTTTGCAGTCGCTAGGCCCAAGGCAGCGAGAAGCTGCGCCTCGATGATGGGCTTTTGCAATATGGCAACGGCCTTTTCCGGCGCCAGTGGAAGAACGGCGTATCCGGACATTACAACGACGCGGACGCCTTGATCGTTCAACCGATCGATCAAGTTATGGGCTATCTCGCCGTCTCGAAGACTGAAGTCGACGATGGCCACGTCGGGAATTTGCTCGGAAATCAGCCGCTGAGCGTCGCTAGCCGTGGCCGCGGGTCCAACCACGTCCGCTCCGAGGGCTGTGAGCAGGCTCTTCAGGGCTATGCCAATTTGCCAAGAATCCTCGACGACGAGGATACGTACGCCCGTTAGATCCGCTAATCCCGCTTCAGGCGAGCCGTGAGCGTTCGATCGGTTCATCGGATATCCCGGCGCAACGTCCCCCACCGCGGTTTATATATTGTCCGAAGGGGAATGTCGCAACGCTCCTGGTGCTGCAACCCGTCAAGGGAGCCCTCGGGGAGCGATAATTCACCGCGCAGTCAGTATGCAAAGGCGTCACAACGTTCGCAGGCCAGCTCTGCCGACGCCGCCGAATTGGGCGCGGTGCGCGCTTTTTGACACGATGTTATTCTAGAGGATTAGGGCCCGGCGCTTCGTCAGCCACGGCTCTTCAGTGCGGTATCAATACACTCGATCAAGCGATCTTCTTCGTAAGGTTTGTGCAAATAGCCTATCGCCCCGCTTCCAAGCACCCGTCGCTGCACTCTCTCGTCCGGAAATGCGGAAACGAATATCGTTGGCATCCGGTGGCCGTCGGCGATCAGCCGGTCCTGCAACTCGACCCCGCTCAGGCCGGGCATCTGGACATCGGTAATCAGACAAGCCGTAGCAATCATTTCTGCCGATCCGAGGAATTCCTCGGCCGAACCAAAAGTCGCAGCCTGGTAGCCAAGCGATCGGACCAGGGATTTCGTAGCTTCCCTTACGGATTCATCATCGTCAACGATCGAGATCACTGCCACCTGCTGCAATTTTAAACTCCCGGATCGGCTGAATAGCCGGCCGCGGAGGTTAGAACGACCCTGCCCATTTATCCAAGTGCAGAATGAGATTTGTTCGGCACCACAAGGTGCATCACGCACTATACGAAGGTTTAGCGCACCGGAGCGTGTGCCCGATTTGGTATTCCCGGTATCCGCGCCGATAAGGCTAGTTCAACAGGCACCCGTAAAGCCACAAAGGCCACGTGAATTGCTATATGCCGGTCCAGATGCGCTCAGAGTTACCGAACCTCGAAGCCGAAGCGCGTCGCGAATTGATTGACTTTACCTGCCTTAACGACTGGCCCATTGCGCGCAGCGCTGGCCGACGAGATTCCGGAATCATCGACGCGAGCGCTGAAGCCGACTAAAACCACCCCGATCACGGCAGCAAGTGCCAGTGCTGCGACCTTGAGATGAGTATTCCGGTCGGCGGTCACGATCGAGTGGTTCATCGAAGCTCTCCCGGGTCTCGGCCGTCTATTGCGGTTGCCGGTCATTGGGATCGATACGATCCTCACCAGCGTCGCGGCATACCTAGACCGCGTCTGACCAAAGCTTCTATTGAACGTTGGGAAAACCTTCCCGGTCGGAACCGGTAGGGGAAGCTATACCAAGGTTTAGTTCCGCTATGCCTTCGCCCGCTTAATTCCCAGTGCGTCGGCCATTCTCACGAGTTCGGCCAATGACCGCGCGCCCATCTTCTTCATCACACTGCCGCGGTGCACCTTCACGGTGATTTCGCTAACGCCGAGCTCGGCCGCAATCTGCTTGTTCATTAGCCCGGCTGTAACGAAGGTAATGACCTCCTGTTCGCGAGGCGTCAACGCATCGAAGTGGGCGCGCACTTCGTGAACTGCCTTGTCCTGCGCGCGCCGTGTACGGTCGCGTTCGAGCGCAATCTGAACGGAGTCGAGGAGATCCTGATCGCGAAACGGCTTTGTGAGGAACTCCACCGCGCCGGCCTTCATGGCGCGCACCGTCATCGGGATATCGCCGTGTCCGGTAATGAATACGATTGGAATGTGGATGTTCGCCTTGGCAAGTTCGGCTTGAAAATCGAGCCCGCTTACCCCTGGCAGTCGGATATCGAGCACGAGGCAGGCCGCGACGTCGGGAAACTTGTTCTTCAAGAAATCCGCGGCCGTACCAAATACCTCTACTTGCAGGCCCACAGATCGCAGCAGGCTCTTGATCGCTTCGCGCAAGGACACGTCATCGTCGACCACGAAAACGATCGATTGCGCCTCCGGCTGCCCCTTCACGACGCGCCTCCAGGTTCGCTGGCCGTCAGAACAGCCCGAAGTCGCGATCCAATCCGGTCACCGATGCGACCTAACTCGCATCGCGCCCCTCCCGCGAACCGGTGATATTTTTGCAAAAACTGTCTCCATTGGCGAGCCTAAATAACTAAACCGGCACGATGCTTATCGGAATAATAATCACCGAT
>Ga0182024_10005305_pt1 | contig 28997 bp, 22 predicted proteins | sample P32metaG_FD_120480 | JGI IMG/M metagenome (GOLD analysis project Ga0182024, IMG submission 120480) | Permafrost microbial communities from Stordalen Mire, Sweden - P3-2 metaG (Illumina Assembly) | ecosystem: Environmental > Terrestrial > Soil > Wetlands > Permafrost | place: Sweden: Stordalen...
GGTCGAAGGCCCGGATCATAAAAAAAATCCTTTTCTTTATCTAGCTTAAGCAAGGAAAAATCAACATGACAAGCAGCACTTATTTCCGGCATTATCTTCCTCAGGTCTTTAACTGTCCCTTGATGCTTTCTCCGATTTGGGACTACTGTGCAAAAACAAAAAAAAATCCACCGCCATCGAAGAGAGATGAATCGATTTTTCGCCTCTTTCAACTTTCATTATCGGCTCTATCTACTGTCTATGAACCTGCCGGTAAATGGATTGGGAAGTTTGCTCTCAATATCACAGGTGGTATTAAGTTTAATTTGGCGATCAGGCAAGAAAACTTTTCTAGATTGAGCTTTGGCGGTTTAGAGGTCTGCATTGCTACAGCGGCTATTGGGCTGTTAACGATGCATTTTGAAAAAGCCATCGCATTACAGAGCGCGCATGCTCTTTGCCATAATGTTTACGATCTTTGGACGAAGCCTGACCTCGATGATTTTTTTGAGATGGTTTCAAATGCTTTGTACTTGACGACTTTCGTACCCTCCTCTCGAAATGCCGGATATCAATGTACGTTAATTTTCTTGGCCTACAGAGCTTTTTTAAGCGGCTATCGAATGTTGCGTGCAAGCAAGGAAGCTTATCAGAACCCTCAAGTGAGAACTTATAGGATTATTGAGGCAGGACTTAGCGGCGTAATAATGGTTTCTCAGCTTTTTCGTCTTCGATCAGAATATCAACTGGTTCAGAGGCTCAAGAAGGAAATCCAAGATCATGCTGTTTTCTTAGTTCCGAAGGGAGTTCCAATCAAAGGGATGGAACAAAAATCCATTCATTTAATCAACTCAGAGAGCGATCCTAGGTTGGAAGAGTCTAAAATACCTCTCCCCAACCGCGCTCTTCGGCGTGTAGATCGCGGGCTCTATAGTAAGCAGAAAGCAGCGTATTTACTGGAGCAAACTGAGCGAGATAAAACAGCGATAAAGGCGATTAATGAGCTGACAGCCACCCCAGAAGCTGGTCGTGTTAGTGTCATTGAATTGAACCCCGGCCAAATTTCAAGGTTGGAATCTTGGCTAACGAGAGAACCTCTGAAACCCGAAATCACACGCAGCGGCGATTACATTCTTTTAACCAATAAAGATGGCAAATGGACAGAATGGGAGAGGGTAAGTGGATCAAAGAACTTATCCAAATAAATTTCCCAATTGTACATCCCTAGGGTTAGCTCATGTGATTTTTTTAAAAAAGTCAAAAATCTGTTTTAAAATCTAAAAGTAAAAAAATGTTAATGGATGGGCCAGATCCTTCGAAAATGTGAAGTTTCTATTCTGCAATACGATGAAACGTAGTATACTTTTTTCATGATCTGGAGAAAGTTTAAAGAAGAAATTTTACAGCTGACGAGGACACAGAGGATCTTTATCTTTTGTGCGATGGTCTGCGGATTTTGTATCACAGCAGACTATGGAATCGTCCGGCCTGTCAGCAATAGTATTTTTATGACAGAGCATGGGTCCGATATTTTTCCTTATGCTTGGCTTGCCATCGTTCCTTTGAATTTTCTTCTTGTTGAACTCTATAACCGGTTTTTATCCCGGCTTGGGGTTCAGCGGATGTTCATCACAATTATTCTTTGCATTGCAGTCGTCAATACCTTCTGTGCGATCTTCATGACAAAAATTCCTTTTCTGGCGTTCTTTTTTTATGTCTGGAAAGAAATTTATATCATGCTGCTCTTCCAACAGCTCTGGTCGGTCATCCATTCGACGATTCAGATGGGCCAGGCCAAGCTCCTCTATGGCCTTGTTTTTGCCTTTGGAGGGATAGGGGGCATTGTCGGGAGTATCCTGCCGGGCTTCTTTGCCATCAGCATGGGAACACCTAACCTGGTCTTTGCATCGCTCCCGCTGTTTACCATCCTAACGTTCAGTTTTACCTACATGCTGCGCCATAGTTCTGTCTCCAAAGAGGAGACAGCCCAAAAACCTATTCGTAATTTTTGGCAGGGCGTGGGGGCCATCCGGAACTCAAAATATCTTTCGTTCATTTTAATCATTGTCGTTCTGATGCAGGTTGCCACGACGCTGATCTACTACCAATTCAACGCTATGCTAGAATCCTCTATACCCGAGCAAGATATCCGCACAGAGTACTCCGGAAAGGTCTTTGCAATTATTAATTTGATGACGGTGATATTCCAGGTTTTTGGATCTTTCCTTTTTCTTCACTTCTTTGGACTCAAGCGGAGCCACCTTCTTCTGCCCTTGATTTTATGCTTCAACGCCCTCGGATCTCTTGTCATCCCTTCTTTTGCGATGATCTCTGTAGCCTTTATCACGATCAAAGCGTTTGACTTCTCACTATTTGGCGTCCTCAAAGAGATGCTTTACATCCCGCTCAAACAAGAGGAGAAGTTCCAGGCCAAATCGATCATTGATGTCTTTGCCTACCGGAGCTCTAAGGCCATCGCGGCGGCCCTGATTCTAATTCTGCAATTTCTAGGATTTGTGAAACTGATCGACTGCATGACATGGGGGTCGCTCATCCTGCTCGTGACCTGGGCCATCGTCGTCTATAAAATGTTCCAGCTCAAAGAAGAAACTCCTGAAATTGAGAAGGCTCCTACAGAATAAAAAGATCATTTCCTTAAAGATCTGATGCGGTTTTCAATCAAGCCGGTTTTAAGAAATTGCAGACGAGTTTGAATCTCAGTAGGCCAATCGGCCGGGACGACAAATACCTCGTGCATTTTTTCGGCAACGGCGAGATCGGCTCCTAACAACGATTCAATTAAAATAAATTCAAATTTTTGATAGCTCGCTTCCTCGCGGGCGCAGCCCAAGAACGATTGAATGAAGTTCTTGATCAGCTTCGTACGAAGTTTAGAAATCGGCTCGACCATGGTAGGCGCATGTAAGGCATATTTTCGCATCAAAGCCGTCGCCGCATGGATATAGTAATAGCGGAGGCCCAATTGGATAGTTAAGTCTTCAGTGGGATCTAATTCCTTGACGATCTCGCTGCCAATCCTCATGAGGTGAAAAGATAAAATAGATAAAAATTCTAAATAAGAGGGATGGGCGTATTGGATGATGCGGGCCATGCTGATTAAATTCATCAGGGCTTTGCTCGGCTCCTTGTTCTGTTCCAGAGCAATCAACTCTTCAATCATTCCACGGATCGCATGATCGTTCAGCCCCTCAAAAAGCATCGTCCAATCGCTTTCTTCTAAACACCCCAGTTGGGTCATTGAAAGAAAATCAGCTAACATTTCTATCGAAAAAAGGCGCACCGTGGTTCTTTCTTTGGGTGGAATCTTGCGGCATGTATTCAGCCGGACCGGATTTGTGAAATCGGTGTAAATTCCCAAGGTTGTTTGTGCAATCCTTTTGACATGGCGGATAGGGGCTTCTTGCACGCTGACGCCCAGGCAAAAGAGAAGATTTGTTAAAGAATGCTGTGACTCCGGAAGAGCATTTCGAATTTTATCTATTTCCAGGAATAAATGGATAATCTCCACAGCCTGTTCCATCAAGTCAGGGTCTTCAGCGCATACACGCATGAGGGCGGGTAAGGAATTGATAAACGATTCTGCCGCAGCTCTAGCTTCTTCATTCCAAGTCATAGAGGGCAGGAAGGTCAAAATATCTTCAAAGGCAAGTCCGACAACGGCTGGATCGTCGGGAACAGCCTTCAAGGCCCACGCCGCATAGTACAACCGGAGAGATGCCGCTATCGTTTTGTTATTAGGATAGAACCTTGCAACAAAAAAATTAAGATTGGTGTTTATCGCCAAGAGATAGAACCTCGCTTGTTCCCGAGGAAGCTCGCTCACAACTAACTTCGAAATCAGGGTGTGCGTTGCATTGCCCAGAGGCTCATAAGTCTTGAATGAGAGAATTTCAGCTGCCATGCTGCTAGCTAATGCAAGCCGGCCGAGTGCGGAGGGACGGAGCATCGGCTGATGTTCCCTGGTGCCATTAATTGTCTCAACCCATTTGTTATACATACTTTCAACTCTAAACTCGGGACAATTGAATTTAGAAAGCATGCTAATGAGGTTCAGTGCCTGCTCCCAACCTAAGGTTGACTTAAGGGCCGGCCAGCTGCGCTCGATCCAGTCATACAAGATCGGCTGAAAGTATGGATCCACGGTGGCGTAGGGATAGAGGGCATAATTTTCAAAAAGGAGCAAATTGAGCTCGGTTGCTGGATGATCGATCATTTGATTGACAGTGATCATGGACATAAAATCGACGTTGCTCGCTCTGGCGATAGGCTGGTGGGAGGATCGAACATTCAAGAGATAAAAACGGATGCGGGTTTCATCGTCCACAAGGGACAAAAGATCGCCCATGCGAGCTTTTATCTGTTCGTTTTCTTTTAGGTTATAGAAGACTCTAAGTTTGTGATTTTTTACATGGTTGCTGCTCTCCCAGACCGCATTAATGCCTACAATGAAACAAATCCTGCAGATCGGCCGTCCATTTTCTGGAGGCAAACGTAAAAGAAGGGGGGATAAATACTCGTAAATCATAGCATCGCGGGTTAAACCATCGTCGCGGTCAATGTGGCCCCAGCAATCCTGGACAGCCGTCTGCCAATAGGCGCCTTCTTCGGGCCGCGCTTCTGTGGGAGGATGTCTTTGAATCCAAAGTTTCCAAGCTCGGGCAAAAAGACTAAAGCTATGCGGTTTTAAAAGAGCAAATAGCTTCATCCAAAGGTCAAATTCAGGTCCCGGACACTTTCCAAGCAGCGTCAAAGCCTTGTCCAAATCGGGGTCGGGCTTCGCTAAAAGGGCTTCGAGTTGGTCGCGGGGATTAGCAGGAGTAGATGAGGCAGAAGCCGAGACAGAGATAGAGACAGAAGCGAGGACAGGCTTTGCCTCCTCAACTACAGGAATAACTCCCGTCTCTTGATAAGTTTTTAAATGGGATTGTAAAACGGCATGTTCATTTCGCTGGGCATGTAGCCTTTGGCAGCCTTCAAAAAACCGTTTCTCTGTAGGTTCTGCAAGAGCTGTCAGTGTCGTCAGTAATTGGAGCGAAGTTGCATCGACCACGCAGCGGGCAGTAGTACCGGCAAGGGCCCGTTTCCAAAGAGCAGCTTGCGGCCTTAAATCTTTGATAGGAATTCCTACGAGGGCCGTGCGAAAATCTTTAACGGCTTCATGATCGAAAATTTTAGGAGTCATCCAGAGCAGCATCGAACAAAAGTTGGGGGTTGATTTAGGCTCGATTTTCCGTTTGGCGGCATACTCAAAAAATAGCCGGACGAACGTCTCCCATGTCTCGGCATATTGGATCAGCCCTAAAAACACGGCAATGGAAGGAAACGTTCCCAGCAGATCTCCTTCTTTTTTTTCCCTCTGTGCCACCGCCGCCAAAGCGGCTATAACTTTCGCTAGGCGCGCTTTTTGCGGATCATTCAGTTTTTGAGAAAACGCCACAATCCCTCTTCGGATCATTTGAAGGGGAGGGTCGTTAATCGATACCCGTGCTAGAAAACTCCCTGCTGTCAAAGATTCATATAAACTTAAGGCCTCATCGGGAGCTCCTTTCAGCCTTTCCACGATTTGCGAAAATTTATCCCAGGCCTTGCCATCTCGCGGCGTTTCTTTAAGAATTTCAAGCAGGGAAGAGACGATCGAGGCAGCCTTTCCTTTCACTAAATTAAAATATCTGTGCAGGTCATCGAGAAGCTGCAATGCCGAGCTGGCTTCGACAAGCGTGGGGTAATAAATGGCAATGCATTCGGTAAAGCGAGCGACAGCTCTGCCTTCCGGCCTAATAATATGGTCGTGAAAATATCTCAGTTCTCGGCGGACAATAGGATCTCTGAGTTTATTTTCTTGATTTGCCGTCTTCAATAGATATTCAAAAACAGCGAGTAAAAACTCCTGAGAGGCAAAAGAGCATGCTCCAGACTCTCTTAATTGAGCTGCATAGGCAACGAATCGTTCGCCCGGGATTTTTTGTTGTATCAGCTGCTCAAGGCAGATTTGATACGATCTAAAGGCGAAACTATCTTTCCCCGTATAAGGCACGCTCTTAAGAATCAATAAGAGGCGTTCGTATTCCTTGCTCTCTTCCAAAACTTCTGCGACCCATTTAACAAAGGAATAGAAACCTCTTTTAGTCACTAATTGAGACCCTAATGTGCTCAGATAGCTCTCGAAGGTCTCAATAACCTTAGGGAATTCTTTACTGCCATTATGCTGCTCTCTGCCTAGCTGTAATTCGGCCCAAACTTTGTCGGATTCATCTTCAACAGCAGGAGGCGCTAAACTTGCTGCAGCAGAGACTTCAGCGGCGGGAGGATTCTCGACATGGAATAAATAACCTTGGACACGAGGAGAAAGGCTGGATTTGAGTTTGGCACTTCCTTTGACCAAATCTGTGACCATTTGACCCAGAACAGGCGCATACGCAGTCCTCACATGTCCATTGCTGGAAAGTCCCAGCAAACGGTCAAGGATCAATGTCAGCAGCTCTAGACGGTCCTGCCGTTTAACTTTTTTTTCAGGATCGCACAAAGCCTGGATCGGCGGGATTGCAAGGGGAATAGAGTCCAATCCTAGACGGGGACAAATATCTCTCATGAAAGTTAAGCAAACAGCCGGCTCTAAACCGCTTTTGCCCCACATCGCCCAAGCGGCGGGAGCGACTTTGGGCTCTCTGCTGACCATGAGTTCTTGCAAACAAGCGGATCGGACCGCTTCAGGATTTAAGGACTCTAGCGATGCTAACCGTTTTTGGATGGCCCTAAAAAGGGGCTCATAAGGAGTCCTGCGATAAACAAGTTCCAGTCCGTTCAGCACTTCATTAAGCTGCTTGCGCTCGGTATAGCGGCTCAACATTGAAGGCAAATCCAAAAGATCTTCTTCGGTGATTACACTCCATCCAGCGGCCAAAAATCCCCTGAACCACAGCAGGGCGGCATAAGAAAATGCCTCTTCAGCTTTTAATGCCTGATAAATCTCGGATGCCTGCTGCCGGGCCGGTCCCTGCAGCCCAGTCCAGGGAGCTTGGCTGGCCTCTAAGTGAAATCCAGGAAAGAAAACAGCTAATCCATGGGCCAGGCAAGAGAGGCAGATTTTTGGATCTCGTTTCATCCACTGGTAAAGTTGATCTAAGGCCGCTTCAGGCTCGTCCAGCAACACTAAATGAAGCCTTGAGAAGGAGGTCCTCCATGTGATCTTCAACTCTCCTGAAACTCTTTCGGCCGCAGGAGACCAGCCTTGCGAGACCAGATAAACCCTTAGTAAGCCTGCGATCTTTAAAACAGCGCTTGCCTCTTTAGCGTAAGACAGCAGCGAGGGGGCATTGATGTATAAAAAATAGCCCAGAGGGGTGAGCTCGTTAACCTCTGATTCTGCCATCTGAGGAAAAAAATGGTAAGTATCTCCCCACACATGAAACGCGTTGAGCTGATAGGCCAGCCGTCGTTCTTTTCCCAAAGAGAGCTTCCATAAGATTTCAGCAACAGCCTTCATCGATGTCGTCCTACAGACAAGCTGCGAGCTCAATTGAGTATCAGGAAAGAGCCTTAAAGAAAATGGCTCGGTTTTTTCCGGGGATAAATGAGAGAAAGATAGCCTTAACTTTCTATCGTTTGAAAAAGGGATTTCGATCGTCATGGGAAAGGACTTTCTGCCGATCATCTGTTCAACTTCACCCATGAGGTTAGCCGTCGCCTCCCACCGTTGGTTTATTAACTCGTTAGAAGAGGGGGCTGACTTCCGATTGATAATTTGGCTGAAGTCCAGGATAGCCTCATGATAACGAAGCGGACGAGAGGTATTTTCTATCACGATCAAATAGGCGCAGAAGCTGCAAAGCAGATTAAATTCTGCTTGATGGACTGTTGTGGCGGGCAAGCAGAAATGGATATCGAAATGGTCCGGATGCTCCGTACAAAAAGTCCAGCAGCGGGGATCTGCCAGATCTTCCAAAGACTCTGCTCTGAATTTTTTCAGGCAGGACCTCCAAAAATCTTGTCCCAGCATGGGAAAAACTCCCGATGTCCATTCAATATCTTTTCCCTTAAAAGACTTTAGAAAATATTCAGAGAATTTTTGCAGAAAATGGTCCAGCGTCCATGGGATAAATTTATCCGTTAGCATTAAAATGCGTTGTTCGTTTAAGAATCTTCCGATCTGCTCATGTCCTGACGGGGTCAAAGCAATTTCAAAAGGTGCTTTTTTAGAAGAAACTGCTGCTGCGGGACCATTTTGCTGAGGAGCTGTCCGAGGCGGAGGAGCGCTCGGTTCAGAACAAGGGATCGAGCGGCTAGAAGAACTTGTAATCGGTGGTGCCATCATGAACCTCTAAGGCGCAATACTTTAGTCCAACAAAAGATTTTTGTTCAAAGACTCAAATAATTATTGAACGATTGGCAATTAAATCGCTCTTCCTTAAAAAGAAGAAATGAAGCGCAAGAAGGGACCTGTTTGTAATCCGGAACATATTCTCAGCGATCCGCTGCTCAATAAGGGAACAGCCTTTACCTCCAAAGAGAGAGATCTTTTAAAACTCAATGGACTGCTCCCTTACCATATCTCCACGTTGGAAGAGCAAGTCCAGCGCCGGTATCAAAATTTCAAAGCCCAGACTACCGATTTGACCAAACACCTTTTTCTTTCCGCACTCCATAATCGGAACGAGGTGCTTTTCTACCGCTTGGTCTCTGAGCACATCACCGAAATGCTTCCGTACATCTATACGCCGACTGTCGGCGATGTCTCGCTCCACTATAGCTATCTCTACACCGAGCCGCGCGGCATTTATCTTTCCTACCCGAACCGGGACAAGATCGAAGAGATCATCGATAGTATTTCACGGAGTGAGATCGATGTGATCGTCGTCACCGATGGAGAGAGGATTTTGGGACTTGGGGACTTGGGCACCGGAGGCATGGCCATCCCGGTCGGCAAGCTTACACTCTATACACTGTTCGGAGGGATTCATCCAGGCCGCACGCTGCCCATCATGCTCGATGTCGGAACCAACAATCAGACGCTCCTGCATGACCCTCTTTATATCGGATGGAGGCAGCCCCGCATCTCCGGAAAAGAATACGACAGCTTTGTCGACAGGTTCGTCCGTGCGATTAAAAAGAGGTTTCCTAAAGTCCTTCTGCAGTGGGAAGATTTCGGAAGGGACCATGCCCATCCGCTTCTTGAAAAATACCGCCATAAAATCTGCTCATTCAATGACGATATACAAGGAACAGCCTCTGTTGCTTTAGCTGCGCTCCTGACCGCCATCAAAATGAACCACACCGACCTTCATCAGCAAAGAATTGTTATTTTTGGGGGAGGATCGGCAGGCATCGGGATCGCCAACCACTTTTTAGGCGCGATGATCGCTGCCGGCATCCCTAAAGAAAAAGCGCTCCAAGAAATCTACGTGATCGACATCCACGGTCTTGTCCATCAAGGCCTCTCCGACATCCCGCCGCATCAACGACTATTTGCCCGCTCTCAAAAAGATATCTCTAAATGGAAAGTTTCCAACCGTTCCCTGATCACACTTTTGGATGTCGTGAAAGAAGTCCGCCCGACAGTGCTCATCGGCGTTTCTGCTCAAGGAGGTGCGTTTACCGAAGAAGTGATCACTGCCATGGCTAAGTTTGTGGAGCGGCCGATTATTTTTCCTCTTTCAAATCCCACCTCCAAGTGCGAAGCTCATCCAGCCGATCTTCTGCAATGGACCAAAGGAAAGGCCATCATTGCAACCGGCAGCCCGTTTGAAGAGATTTCTTATAGTGGAAAAAAAATTGCCATCGCCCAATGCAACAATGTCTATATTTTTCCCGGCATCGGCCTAGGAATCATCGCCTGCAAGGCCAAAGAAGTCTCGGAGACCATGTTCTACAAAGCTGCTGAAATCCTGAGCGAATACTCGCCGATGCTGCACGCTCCCCAAGGAACTCTTTTTCCCTCTTTCGAGAAGCTTGCGACCATTTCCCGCGAAATCGCTCTGGCCGTTGTCAAAGTCGCGCAAGATGAGGGCCTTTCTCCCAAGACCGATGAAAAGACCCGTAAAAAAATGGTCGATGCCGCAATCTGGCATCCCCATTATCCTAGTTATAAGTAAGTAATCTCCAAAAAATTTCACTTCTTGGTAATGAGATAAATGTGTTAAATTAACTCGTCAAACAAACTTTCCATTAAGGAGAAAAAATGGCAACTATTGTTAAGGGATTTGCATTACCACGCTTATTAAGCGATTTATTAAATAATCCTCAAAGCACAGCAAAATTTTCTTTAGCCACTTCTGCTATTGCCCTAGTGGGGGTCGTGCTGACAAAAAGTAATTTCAATAAAATAATCAGTAAGAGTTCATCCAGCGAACAGGAACATCTTACAACGCAAGCCAACCGATTCACACTACTGACTTATGCATGCCTGGGACTTACTGTGGCTGCCTCTCTTATGATCATTTTTAATTCGAAAACGACTGCTTAAGTTGAAGCTAAAGCCTGATCATAATTAGGCTCGGTAGTGATTTCATCCACGAGCTGCGTATAGACCACTTGATCATTTCCATCTAACACAACAACGGCCCTGGCGCAGACACCTGCAAGGGGGCCGTCTTTCAATAAGACGCCGTAATCTTCCGCTGTTTTCTTAGAACGGACTAAAGAGAGGGGAATGATCTGGCCCATGCCATTTTCAGCAACGCAAACTCGTTTGAGGGCAAAAGGCGTATCGCATGATAAGTACAGGACAACCGTCCCAGGATGCTTTTTAACAGCCTCGCTAAACTTCTGCGCTGACATAGAACAAACAGGGGTGTCAAGGCTGGGCACGAAACAGATAATCTTTTTTTTACCCTTAAAATCGGTTAAAGTTTTTTCTTTAAGATCGATATCGACTCCGTGGATTTCAGGGGCCTTTTGACCCTTGGAGGGGAGCTTTCCATTGGTGTGGACAACATTTCCTTTCAATTTGACTTCAGCCATATATCTCCTTCTGTAAAGCCCATGAGTATAAGCGGCTTGGCCTCCGCGAGCAATATAAAAATATTTGAATATATATATAAAGATATGATAAAATGCTGGCAAAATTAGGATAAATTATGAAATACAGGGAACTGCTCGAAAAGATCCAAAATGCCCTCCGAGATGAGAAGCCCTCCTCTGAGACCCATTCATATGCTCAAGCGACGGCCCTGCGAGTTCCTAAAAATCTTCCTCAACAGGCAACCTCTGCCAAGCCGGTCGTCCGTAAAACCGATGTTGTGACCAAAGAGTGGAACAAAGAGGTCAAGCAAACGTCCAATTGCTCTTCCCACATGGAATCGGATACCCCTCCCGGCGCCAACCTCATCCCAGAGAGAGTCCACCGCTGGAATATTAAAAATTATTCTTCCATCGCCCGTAAAATGCAAATGCTGGTCCAAACGCAAGAAAAGGAAATGAGCGAGAATATCTCCGTTATCTCCACCTCAGATGATCAGACATCAAAAAATGAAAAGAAACAAGACGAGCTGCTCTTCGATATGATGAAAAGAAGGGAAGAGCGGCACTTCAGGATCGAGCGGCCTTCCTGCTAACTCCTGAATATCCTGTCTTTAATGACTCGGTAAAAATAAACTCCAGATCTTCGGGCACTATTCTCTTAAAGACCATCTGCCAAAAAGGCTTGCTGGAAAACTTCACATTCAAGCCCCGCATCTCTTCCGTCTGTAGCCCTTGATCCTCGCACATCTTTTGGAGTTCTTCCGGTTTGATGAAGAGCCTAAAGATATGCATATCCGGCGGTGCATTTTTAACACACCATTCGACTCCTTTGATCACGACCAGCCAGCTTAAAAATGTCCGGTTGAACGTATGGAAGAAAAAAAGGCCTCCCGGTTTTAGAAGACGAGCAGCCTCTTGAATAACGGCCTTCGGATTTTCAACATGCTCTAAAAGGTCCATGGCGCAGACTGCATCAAAACTATTGTCTGGAAGAGGAGCTGCAGTGACATCGGCCAGGATATATTGAACTTGGCCCGTCTCATCAAGTTTTTTGGCAATGCGTAAACTATCTTCAGAGAGGTCGATACCGATGACTTCATGGCCCAGTCGAGCCAGATCATGGGTTAAAAATCCCGCTCCGCAACCCATGTCTAAGACTTTTGCCGAAGAAGGGAGCTTACTGCAGATCCAAGGATTGCGCAGCCGATTTTCTGCTCTTAAAAGAGCAATCGGATGGTCCGAGGCTGCCACCCACTTATCGCCGAGTTCTTCATAGAAATCGTTATTGATGGTTTTCATGGACAATCTCCACATAAATAAAATTCCAGTAAATGACCTGATACAGAAAAAAAAGGCCGGCAAAAATCATCTGGGCCCATAAGAAGGGGACTAAAGCCTCAGCCGAAGGCAGCCACGCAAAAACATCTTGTCCGTGGATTTTCGGCCACATCAATCCCATTGCTGCGAGCAAAACGGAGTGGTTCACAAACAAGATCGCGTGCAGCCACTGCTCGGCAGCAGGGCAGTGGTGTTTATGGACAAACTCATCTTTGGTGATCAGCAAGCAAGAAAAGATCGCCGTCAACACATAGTACTTGATCATGCCGGCCTCATAGGGAACAAATAACACGAAGGCAAAACAGCCTATCACGCTCAACGTGTCCAATGGATGTCCGATCCTTTCCCATTTCGGAAGGCCTCTTTTGATATGGAAGATGTATTCATCTAATAAAATGACAATGGCTTGGATCACAAACGGTACAAATATTAGCGCACGCATTCAAAAACCCCTCCGGCTAAGGTCAGTCCTGGCCCAAAGGCCAAACTGACGACGTATGATCCAGCTTTAACACGCTCATCGTTCCATAACTTTTCCCAAATATGGGGAAGAGTTGCAGACGACATGTTCCCATAATTTTGCAAGACCCAAAGGCTATGTTCAAACTGCTCGGGACTCAGCTCCAAAATTTTAGCGATCTGCTGGATGATTTTCGGCCCGCCAGGATGAATAGCGAAATAGACCTCAGCGCCGGAATCTGCTTTTGCGTCCGCTAAAAGTTTGGTCACAAAAGAGGGGAGTGCGCGGGCAATCCGCACCGGAACATCCTTTTCCAGCTTCATCTTAAGCCCCCAGTCTTGGCATACCCAATGCATCGAATCGCTCGTTTCCGGGATGATCCGCTCATCCAAGGATAAAACATGAAAACCCGTACCCTCAGGCCTAACGGTATATTTGATAAATCCATCAGCAAAAAGCGTCTGGACGACGAGCTGGTCTATCTCATGGAGGTTGGGATTGAGGTGAAGGCTGCAAATCTCCGTATGGACGATATCAGTTGGGCCTGACACCATGCGCAACGCAGGGATCGAGGCATAACATCCCATGTGATATGCATGGGTGACCAGGGTCTTATCTCCGGCATCACGCAAAGAAACAAGCCGTTGGGCCGGGCTGGGGGCTACATAACCTGTACATGTCACATGGATTAAATGGGAGGGCATCTCAGCGCCTTCAGAATAAAGCCTGGCAAAGACATCGCTGGCGATCCGGTCAAAGACCTCTCCGCGCCTGCCAAAACCGGCGCCGTCGGGGTTTTGCGAAGCATGGTAGATCTCCATTTTATCCCAATCGCGATGGAAGCAATCGGCCAGGCAGACGCCCCGCTTTTGGATCTTTTGATCTCCTATTCCAATCTTTTTCAGGACGTTTAGAAAAGCCTCATGCCGCTCAGGCTCTTTAGACGCTTCGGTATGGATCGCGGCAAGCCAATGGACGCTATCTTCCTGGGCCAGTTCAAATTCAGGCCTTATCACATGAAAGTCGGAGATGGTTTTTAACATCGCTGCATGTTAACAACCGATTTTTTTCTTGCCTAGAAAAGAAACTCAAAGAATATACAGAACTAAGTGGGTGTGAATTGATGAAATCCTTGCTTGTGCTTTTTTCTCTATTTTTTATTCTTTTCGCTACAGGGTGCAGCAGCATCAAGCAGATGAATGAGAATATGGAAAAAAGCAATCAAACGGTGACGCAAAATACCAACACAGTACAGCATTCCAGCGAAGTCATTCAGAAAAATTCCCAAGAAATTGCCCGTTCGACTATGACCATGACCATCCTGGGAACCATCTTAATCTTGATCCTCATCGTGATCGCATTCGCGATTGGCTATCCTGTTTTGGTCCTCATCAGGCTTCACCGCAAGATCCATCAGGAGCTTCAACATATTGTCAAAAAAATCAAAAAGGTCTTTTGAACCTAAAATTTCTTTCTGAAAGGAAACAAAACTATTCGGAAGGGGATGGAAATCAGAAATACCGCCCATTTCAGAGGCCTTACCGCGCATTTCAAGAGAAACTCACTCGCATTTAGTCCGCGATTTTTCCAAACTGCCCACCATTTCTCATTTTCAAATAGAAGACGGGTATTTTCTTGATATCTTTGGAATTGAACCGGCAATTGAGTAGAAGGATTAACCGGTTTTGTCTCAAAATAGTCGATGATCGCTTCACTGCAAAGGGCGACTTCCTTAAAAGCTTTATTGACGCCGCGATTTAATACCATGCTTGAGTTTGCATCGCCTAAAAGCAGCACTATTTTTCCGTTACGGAGAACCGCTGAAACGCTACTGCGTCCTACGATCATGGGGAAAGTGACAATCCGCTCTTTTTCATAATGTTCAGGCCCTAAATCATGGGCTCTGAAATAACGCACAATATGATCGTAGATTTTTTTGGCTGTCGGATTGTTTTTTGCTAAATTGCCAAGTTGTGCCATCGTCCAGGCATGCTCAGGAGTTCCTTTTATCACAGGGGTCTGTAAGCCGGAGACTTCGATAATTCCCTGAGAGAGCAGGGCCTGATGGGTTTCTTTATCAATAAATTTATGCAGCGAGACCGTGGTCGGTTTATTTGGCTCTACACGGCCCATGGTTTCAAAATCCCAGCCTTCGGCAATGCTTGCTTGCAAGCTAGAGTCAATCTTACCCCGCGGATCGATATTTTTTCTGGCGCTGTACTTCAATTCTAGCAGATAGTTCAGAGTTGCCTCTTCCACGCGGTTAGCCCCGATCGCTGGTTTAACCACGCTTTTATCTCCATCGGCCCCGATAACAACGCGCGCTCCTGTAGTGTTTATGAAGTCATCAAATGTTTCACTCTGTACACCGTGTTCTTTGTCTCGGTGGACTTCAATATTTAGCTTTTCTCTTCCGAATTTTGTGAGTTTATCTTCGATGGCCGATGTTCTGACATTATGCTTCCGCCACTTAAGCAGTTGGTCTTTCAACTCGCTTGCTTCATTCACTTTCACGTTAGGTCTATTTAAATGACGATCGATCAGATGGATGATCTTATCAATGCCGTCTGCATCAATACGGAGCGAATGATCGCGCGTTGTTATCGGCCGTTTATCGACAACAACTATTTTGAGATTGGTCAAAACCCCTAAAGCGCAAGCAAGGGCCATTCCGCCTGGGCCGCCCCCGACAATAGCGACATCATAAGTTCCAGCTGCGTTCAATTGCATTGTCATAAATAAATTCTCCGAATTTGTGCATATATTCTAATTAAAAATAGACTAAAAACCAATCGTTGAAAAAATGATTATATGGTGACTGTTTTTGTAGGAGATCAAGGGGGCTTTCTGTAAAATCTGTGCATGAAACCCCAGCTTAATCAAAAAAATTCTCTACACATCAAGCAGTTTAGGCGACTTTCTGCTGTTGCTGCTCACTTCTTGATTTCCAGGCGGCTGCGACTTTAATGAAGGATTCCATGCCAGGCTTGGGATTTTCTGCCAGGCCCTTATCCGTCAAAGCATAGGCTCCAAAGGCCTGAGGTCTCACACCCATGTTCAATTCAAGGTTATCCCCAAGGCACCAACCAATCACGCCCAAAAAATTATGCATTCCAATGACCCTGCCAGCCGCGCGGGCAGCATACATCACTCGGATCCAGTATCGATTCCGCTGCTCATCATTGTGAGTCGAAATACCTGTTTCCGTGACCATGACAGGACATTTGAAAGCTTCATAAGTTCTGGTGATAGCCCTGTAAATGCCTTCTGGATCTTCACGGAAAGGCATTTGCGTCATCGGCTCATGATAACTCGTTGGGCCCGCGAGGCCAATGACCGCGCGCGTATAATACTGGAGTCCAACAAAGTCCTTCCATGGCATAGGAAGCTGCTCTTCGATATTGCAAAGGAAAGGAACTTTCAGTTCAAACTTACCTGTTTCAAAAAACTTTAGGGGAGTCTCATTGATCAAGCGGGTAAAATATCTGACAACGGGTATTAAAAGGAAGTTCGTTGGAATGAATTCCAGATATTGATGAATAATCCCTATTTGCACAGAAGGATTTCTTTTCTTCAGTCGATCATAAACAATGCAGTGGGTTTTTAAAGCGTTAAGTAAAAAGTTTCCGGCTCTGGCAAATCTTAAGAAAAATCCAGGAGAGAAACTTCCCAGCACATAGCGCGAGAATGCATCAATGGCAGGTTCATTGATCGTGCAAAAGTATTCAACGAGAGGGCGGCCTCCGTAATCCTCCGTTAAACGGTCAAAGACTCTTTCAGCAAATCCGGCAAAATACTCAATATTAGCTTCCTTTTCGAAACTGCCTAGGTCATGAAACCATTTAGGCTCGGAAAAATGGAGCAGCGTGATCCAGATGCCAATACCTGCTTTCCGCAGCTCCCGGCAAAAATCGACATAAACTTGTAAGTTAGCTTCATTCCACTCCCCCTGCTTGGGCTGAACGTGGCTCCATTCAATCGATAGCCGAAAAGTATTCACGTTTAATTTATTCAACCGATCGATGACTTGCTGCCGTCCTTTTGGTGTTTTGTAGAGTTCAAAAAGATGGGAATTAGGCCCTGAGCGATTAGTGGGGTCTTTAATACACTTCATTTGCCATTCATTTACAGCCCATTGAGAATCTGGGCAGTATAGCCCCGAATCTTGAAACATGCATGTGCCTATTCCTATCTTCTTGGGTTCAGCCCCTCCCGAACGATTCTCTACGAGCTCTTTTTTAATTTCCTTATCAGTCCCAATTTTACTCCATAGTTTGGAATTATCCAGCACAGCTTGAAAATTTTCCTTAGGATCGATGTATTTTTGCTTGGTGACAAAACTTGCCGCATAAGAAGCAACCTTCTGAATCCCCACAAGCCCGCCTGTGACAACCCCAACAGGAAATAGGCACACGGCTCCAACTGATTTTTTTAATAAGGTCGAATAATACCAACTTGTTGAGGCTGCTGGCGGAATTAAACAGTTTTCGAAAGCCGACCAAACGGCATTATTGCAAGCTTGTACCATAAAACCTCCATTAAAAGGGGCGTTATAATAGAGAGAAATCCATTCTTTAACAAGGCAGAAACATAAATTATAACAAGCTGTAAAGAAAAGAAGATACCAAAAATGACAACAGAATCAATATTTGATATTCCATTAAAACCCCCTTTTTCTTAAGATAAAAGCCTTAAAACTAACTAAGGAGATTTTATGGCATTTTGTGGTATTTCTGTTTCCGATTTAAAACATACGGGTTGGAATTTAAGCGTTGTAGCAGCAGTAACGACGGCCTCCGTGCTGACGGCTTGGGGAGTTAAAAAGTTAACTGAAATCGCTTTTAAACATCTAAAGCCTACAGTTACGGATAAAACCCTTGACCGGATGGGTGAAAGGGCGGGGAACTTAGCAGGGACATTAGCTGCTATCGCAGCTAATTACTTTATCCCTTCCCGTTTTGCTTTAATCAACGACTCCTCCCTCAGTAAAGTGTTTACATTAGGGTCGGTGCTAGGCATTACAGGCTTTGCTTTAGATCACTTTGCAAATCACTTTGCATACGACAGCCACGGCGCTATTTTTACTGTTCTAGGCGCAGGCACTGCTATTGCGGGCCATTGGAGCAGCTATGCTTTAATCGTTTTAGGGGCATTGGCAACTCCCATGGGCACTTTGAAGCCCAAGACAACACAAAGACCCTTAATTTAAAGTAAAGGGCAGACCCTCACGTCTGCCCTTTTACTCTATGAATTCAGGAACTCGCCGAAGTGAGTCAGTTAAGTTTTAACTGAACGCCGTAGGAATCCCCTCACTTTAGGGAGGGGAGGATGACAAGCTATGCCAAAAGATATCAATCTAAAAATATTTTTGAAATCTCAGCGAAATAGAGAGAAATTCATAGGATATCAAGGTCAATTTCTGTAAAATCTTCTTATGAAACCGCAGCTTCATCAAAAAATCACTTTAACCATCAAGCGACTTGGCATTCACGGAGAGGGGGGTAGGGAACCATCACGGCTTTACGGTCTTTAGCGACTTTTTTTTATCGAGCTTGAAGAGCCCGTTTGGCATCTTTATAGCAGGTACTAGCCATGATGTGAGTTCTGTCTTCAGGATGTATTGTATCGATACAAGCTAAAAATTCACGCCATACCCCTGGGGTAAGGTCACAAGGATGCTGAAGGTTAGCTTTGAAAAATTCTTCTATGGAAACTGGATCGGTAAGCTTAAAAAGACGATTTTTGATGAGCAGGTCCAAGACAGCTTCGTTGTGCCAAGCGATTTTCGAGGCTTCTTCAATATCGGTCTTCGAACGGTCGACGCCTTCAACGGCATACTTAACAATGTCAAAATTATCCGTTAAGCAGGCATAAGTGAGCTCATTGGGGTCGGGTTGGCTCTTTAAATCGAATCTTGCCCTTGCTTGTTGGATCAGGGCTAAATCGCCGGTGGCATAAGCCGCTTCCAACAAACCGGACTGAACATGGTGTTCCAGAAATAACTCAACCAACATTTTAAGACTGTCATCCTCAGCACTTTTAGCGATCCTGATTAAATCCTTTATATAAGATGGTTGGGGGGATTGAAACAGGCCATTGTTTAAAAGGAGCCTAATTACTGGTATTGGGGACCCAATACCACACGCAGTTGCCGATGCTGCAGCGATATCGCATTTAGATTTATCGATAATCTTGGAAATAGCATGAGCAACAGTTTCCTCACTGCCTGCAGAGCAAGCATAAGATAGCTCCATGGGATGGAAATTATTCTGCAATTCGAATTTATTTCTCCAACGTTCAATATAAGAAACGTTATTCGTTGAATATGCTGCTTTCAAAGCCTTAGCAGGGTCACAGTCAAGTTGCAAAGCGCTTTCCAAGATTATTTTCCTAAAATTTTCAGATTTTAACCTGTCAATGATTGGAATTAAGTCTGGATTTAGCTGTAATCTTCTTCCTAACTCTTTGAATATTGTAATGACATGCTGCTGAATAGCCTCATTATTAGATTCATCCGCTTCACTGATAATATTGCATTGCTCGCTTATATAACATATTTGAACAATATCTCGACCCGCTGCATCTTCAAGTTTTTCAACAATTGTCATATTTCCGGATCGTAACGCACTACTAATAAGTGATTTTAAAATCTCTTCTTTAGAACATACACTGCTGACATAACAAATCACATAATCAGCCATGCGAAATTGCTGGTTTAAGAGCAGATCTCTACATAGCACAAGGTGATAACGGATAGGTGGCTCCTTGGCAAGTAAATGTTGTAACAGTTCTCGGCTGCGGAGTTGGAAGACATTATAAAGACTATAATGGTTTGGCTCTGGCGGCACCCACTTGGGGATATAGCCCAATAATTGAGTTAAACCAGGAAATTGATTATTAACAGGGTTTGCGTCATCTGGTTGGAAGTGAAGGCGCAATTTTTCAATCGTGTCCTTGAGCTCAGCCCCTAGCCTTTGTTCGGGAATATGTGTCGGGAGATCGAGCATAAAGCGGCTTTCAAGTTCTCTCAGTGCAATAACACGAACCCGTCTATTTGCTCTTGAGAAGTCCAACAAATCTCGTGTACTGCAACGGCTGCAAAATGCAGCTAGATCCTCAGCTGGTATCTGGCTTGTAAACCGCACGGCGCCTTGGAAATAATGAGAGATATAGACTGCTATCCGCTCTACTAGAGCTGCAACCCCTCCTATAACAGGGATAAATTCCAATAAAGCGATGGTTCGGTGTCCCCAGACACGTTCACTTCTCGACATGTCCCAGTGCCGCCTTGCATAGGTCACACCTGAAAAGCCAGTGAGTAGAGTAAAACCAGCATCTCCAAAGGAAAAACTATATTGTTTTGGATGACGGGATAATGATAAGTATTGTGATGACATAATTGGGATATATTTTGATGCTATGACAAAAAGATATCAATCTAAAAATATTTTTGAAATCTCAGCGAAATAGAGAGAAATTCATAGGATATCAACATAGATTTCCTGTAAAATCTTCTTATGAAACCCCAGTTACATCAAAAAATCACTTTAACCATCAAGCGGCTCGGTATCCACGGAGAGGGGATAGGAGACCTTGATGGCTTTACGGTCTTTGTCGACGGGGCCCTCCCGGGAGAGACCGTCACCGCCTCTATCTGTGAGGTCCGGAAAAACTTTGCCCGGGCGACTCTCATTTCCACCGAGCTATCGTCGCCCCATCGTGTAAAACCCCCTTGCCCTGTCTTTGGACGTTGCGGGGGTTGCCAGCTCATGCATCTTGACTATCCCCAGCAGCTGGAGACGAAAAGGCAACGCGTGATTGATGCTTTAGAAAGGATCGGCAAGATCTTCAATGTCCCTGTCGCTTCTTGCGTCCCTTCACCGAATCCCTTGGCCTACCGGAACAAGATCCAGCTTCCGGTTGATTTGACACGCATGGGCCTTTATGCTTTCAATTCCCATGACATCGTCGAGATCGAAAAATGCTATATCCACTGTTCTTTAGGGGAGAAGGTCTTTGCCCAAGTCAAACAGATTTTAAAGGCCGATCCCGATCCCGCTTTGAAGTTTGTGCTCATCAAGACCGGTGTCAGTACCAACCAAGTCCTGGTGATCTTAGTGACCGAAGGGGAAGGCTCGCCCGCACTTCCTGCAACTGCTGAAAAAATCATGGAGTCGGCGCCTGAAATCAAAGGCGTGGTGCAAAACATCAAAACAACTGCGGACAATGTCATCCTGGGAAAGACATTCCGAACGCTAGCCGGCCATTCCTCGATCGTCGATAAAATCTGCGGGCTTCATTTTAAAGTTTCGCCGGCCTCTTTTTTCCAAGTCAATCCGGCCCAAGCTGAAAACCTTTACCAAAAAGCATTGGAATTTTGTGAATTGAAAGGGGAGGAGACTGTCCTCGATGCCTATTGCGGAGTCGGAACGCTCTCTTTGATCGTTGCGCCCCATGCGAAGCACGTGATCGGCGTCGAATGCGTTCCTGATGCCATTGCAGATGCAGAGGAGAATGCCAAGCGCAATCAGATCAAGAATACTGTCTTCCACTGCGCCCCAGCAGAGGATTTCATCGGCACACTTTCTTCGATCGATGTTGCCATCCTCAATCCTCCGCGCAAAGGATGCGAGCCCGCTTTCTTAGAGAAGCTGCTTCAGCTAAAACCCAAGCGCATCGTCTATGTCTCATGCGATCCAGCAACACTTGCAAGGGATCTGGCGATATTGCAAAAAGGATACACCGTCAATACAGTCCAGCCTTTTGATATGTTCCCTCAGACAGTCCATGTCGAGTCGATTGTCCAATTAAATAAAGAGGTTTAAAGATGGTAGAAGGAAAATTGAATCGAAACAGCTTCACATTAAGATCTTTTATCTTTTTTAGACTCGTCTATTCAAATAAGTTGTCTGCATTATCAATCAGATAGGCAAGGGGGGTAACTAGACATGCTGCGGCGTATGCTTGTGCCAGAGGGTGCTCATTCTCAGCTTTGATTTCAAAAAAGAGAGGGACAAAGTTTTGAGCCAATTTGTTGCTATTCATCTGAGTCAAACTGCAATTTTTAGCGATAGCGCCCAGATGCATGAGGGTGATGCGGAAAAGCTCGCGTTCTTCGGGGTGCAGCCTTTTAATTGCAGTCTTAAATGCCTCAAGTTTAAGCTCAGGTTTTGCTTTATAAGCATTGCGTATATCAGCTCGAATAGGCTCCAAAAGAGGTGTTTCTAAGCGTTGAAAAAGTCTCTTAAAAATAGAGGCAGCTATGTGGACGGATCCCATTCCACTGATATCTTTTAAAACACTTTCGAATGTAAACTTCTGTGGTGAGCGGCCAATAGAAAGGAGCTGATCTAACTTTATCATAAAGCTTCCGACCAGTGGCGGATGCCCCGCTGTTTCGTAAATCGCTGCGCTTTTGTTTTTTTTGTGCATGATCACATCGATTAAAGAGCATGCCACTTGAGTGATATTTGGGGTTTCCCAACAGGAGGTTTTTTTTGGTTGGGATCGAGGCAGCGGCTGAGAGGGTAAAGAGGGTAGAGGCGGCTGAGAGGGTAAAGAGGGTAGAAGCGTATGATTAATGAGGTGGACAAGTGCGGTGGTTAGGACAGCTTCAGGATTGTTGAAAAGGAGAGGGGCGAAAATAGACGCCAACTTTTCGCTTGTCATTTTATTAACAGCGCTCATTTGAGAAACGCGTTTTAGATGCTGGCAGAGAATACGGAAGATCTCTTGTTGATCGGCCCCCAGTTTTTCAACTGCAGTTGCAAATACATCCAGAACGGTTAACGAATCTGGTTGATTTCCTGCCTTCTGAGAAGCTTGCAAAAGATCCTCCTCAATGGGTTCTAAAAGAGGGGTTTCTAAACCTCTGAGCTCACGTTTAAGAAGGAGTCCTCCTAAACGGGCTTGAGCAAAGCGGCCTTCCGGTAGCGTCTCAAACTCATCTAGAGATTGGTCCTTAGATAGTTCCTCTGCATTATAAATCTCTTCATTGATCACTTTTTCGATGGCAGTGATTAAAAGGATGATTCTGAATGTAGGATTGTCATACGTCATTTTTGGTTCAGCCGGTTTTGACGGGGCAGTCGGGCCTTGATAAGCTAAATAGATTTCATAGATGACGAGAAGAGCGCAGCCGCTTCCCAGCGCCCACGGATTATAGGCGAGAGTCGGCAGTGCGGCCCATCCAAATACATGGCTTATTTTTGAACGTTGACTAAAGAAAGATTTAGCCAGTAAGTTGACAGCTAAAGGCAGGCAGGCAAGAGTAGCTTGATAACAAACATGGTAAGGAATTTTTAGGGAGAGGGCGGGAAAGGTTATTCGCATGATAAATTTTCCGTTTTAGTAGAGATAGTTTGCTAGATAGAGGAGTTATTAGCAATATTTAACTTCTACTATATTAGGATGATTGTAAGAAAAGCTTTTAAAAAGACTAAATCCTTTGTATCTCTTCCCGCTCGTTTTCCAGAGGATAACTACGGGCCTTTGCTAGATCGCGGATCACATTCAAGACCTCGGGTCTTCTGACATAGTCCTCTGAATAATGACATCGATAATCGCTTTGTTTATCTACGATTTGAACCGTTGTTTTTTCCCCGGAAGTGTCAAAGAAAGTGTTAGCAAGATAGGCGATCAGATCTTTGTCATTGCGAAAGTTCACGACACGCTGAGCCAATCTATCCGGAATGGCAACCATCCCTCCAATCGTAACGACATTGATCCTGTCTTTATAAGCAGCGAGCTTTTCCAGAGCACGATGGCCAATATCGGCCCCTTGACTATGGAAAATCAGCGTGATGTGATGAAGAGGATGGCCATCCAAATAGGCAATGACGCGACTGGCAAGTCTTTGTGCCGATGCATTTTTTTGTTTGTCAATCTCATTCAGATCTCTCATCCCGGATATAAAAGTGGCAAGACCGACAAGTCCGATACCCCTGCTTACCCATCTGCGCAGCGAATTTTTGCTCTCGGCAACAAGAGCATAACCCATCCCTAGGCTACCCAATCCGACTTTGGCGGTAATTGCAAGAGCTTTCTTGGCGGAAGTTGTATTGTTATAGTGGAGCTCAACTTCAAGCCCTGTTAAGGCAGCAATCGTCTTGGCATGACTCAGGGCGAGCTCTTCAGAAGTCGTCATCCCATTGCAATATAAAATCTTCCCAGTGGCTGCATCGGTAACTTTTTTATCCGGACTCTCATGAGGGACCTCACGGCCTAAACTTCTTACAGAAGGGGATTCAGAGATAGGATTAATATTGTCCATTGTTGACACTCCCTTGAGGTTAGATTTAGGATACTACTCCAAAAGTCTGAAATATTCACACTAACAAAAGATTGTTGATAGATGATCGATTAATCATTTAAGGTGAATTTATGATCGACCCCAAGACAGAAAAGTTTTATCAGACGTTGCTCTCACGGACACCCAAGGGAGACTTATCCATTGCACAGGTCCGCATTGGCATAGAGAAGCTCCTAGCCGACTTTCCTGCAGCGCCAGATGTTCATTTCAATCCTTTAAGCATCGGAAAACTCTCTGCCGCCTGGGTCCATGCTCCAGGGTGCACCCGCGACCGCGTCATCCTATTTTTTCATGGGGGAGGCTATATCTCCGGAACATTCCACTCTCATCAAGACCTGATCGGCCGGCTAGCAAAAGCGACCGGTTGTTACGTACTAGCTGTCGATTATCGTTTAGCCCCCGAGCATCCTTTTCCTGCGGCCCTTGAAGACGCCTTGATCTCGTATGAATTCCTGCGGAAGCAGAAAATTTCTCATTCGAATATCTTTGTCGCAGGGTCATCTGCCGGCGGAGGGCTGGCTTTAAGTCTTCTGCTGAAGCTCTTAGATCGGAAAGAAGTCCTGCCGCGCGGAGCTATTTGCATCAGTCCCTGGGTCGATCTGGCGCTGACAGGCAAGACCTTAGTAACCAATGAGGGAAAAGACCTCATTCATGCAAAAAATATCAAAATAGCAGCATCGATCTACTTAGCGGGGCATAATCCCAAAGATCCTCTAGCTTCTCCTCTATATGGCAAGCTGGAAGGACTGCCGCCTTTACTCATCCATGTCGGCACGCGGGAGGTCTTTTTAGATGAGATTGAGCGGTTTGCTCAAAAAGCAGAGGAAAGCGGGGTTAAGGTCGAGCTGCAGAAATTCGAAGAAATGATCCACACCTGGCATCTATTCTCAGCCATGGTCCCTGAAGGGCAAAAGGCCTTAGAGAAGATCGGGGAGTTTGTCCGATCCTTTAAGTAATTCGATCGATGAACTGGCAGTGCTGGGGGGTGAATTCTATAAAAAGAGGTCCGAGCATTTTATATAAGGGATCATCTTTTGGATCTACTTTTGCCATGCACTGAACCACTCTTCCCAATGATACCAATACCTTTTTTGCCATGCACTGAACTTCTCTTCCCAATGATTCCAATAACTTTGAATCGCCGATAGATACTATTTGGGGAACTAAAAAACGCAAGTAAATCACTTCAGATATATATGGTCTTGAAAGAACGACTAGATCTGTGTTTGCTTCCAATTGCTGCTTTTTCAAAAAGTTAATGATACGTCTCCTTCGCATCGCAAGCAATTGGGAAAACACTGGAGATATCTTCATGTCATAGATTTGCGACAAAAGAGGGCTGGCAAAAGAGCAAAATCGTTTCGCATTCTCTGAAAGTTCCTTCTGGATTAACGGTTCCTGAGCACTTTGATTCAGGGATTTAAATGAGGCATCTTTGCTTTCGAGCGCCTCTTTGACCGTGTTGTAATCGAGAGGGAGCAAGGAGGGGTCTGTGTTAATTAATTCCTTCTCAATGCTCTCTTTCAAAGTTGTTAACTCTTTACTGCAAAAAATAGCTCCTAAGTCGCGAAAAAGAGAGGAGGAAAGACCGGGCTGCCTAAAAAGGGTGTCCCTCTTCTGAAAGCGCAATTCACGCCTAATGATGCGAGAGAGGATCTTTTCAACTTTGGGAAAGAACTGATGTTCAGAAAGCCGTGAAGCAGCTTGGGATGCAAATTGCCTAAGGTCAGCTTTTATGTGTGTAAAAAACTGCACTAGAAAGGGCTCATTTCCTCCTCTTTCTAGAACTAAAATGAGGACCCTGTCAAATCTGGCAGTACGCTTAGGTTCCTCCAGCGTCTCAGGCAGCGTCTCACGCAGTTGGATCAGTGTGTCAATTAAGAATTGCCTCTTTATGGGAAAACGCAGGATGCAGACAGAAAGTTCTTCTGCCGCTCTTTCACAATTAAAGTCTTTTCCTTGGGCCATCTCGGACAATAAATAGGAAATGCTGTCCCTGACAACTGCATCAGGAGCAAATAGAGGATTATCGCGAACGACCTCATCCGGGGCGTATGTAACTCGACTCACAGCTTTTGCCTTTGCAACTTCAACCCCCTCCGAATCGGTTTTAACTTTATCAGCTCTTGCCTTCAGTACAGCCTCAACCCCGACTCCACGCGATTGAATGCTCGGCGAAATCCTAATCCTATCGGCAGAATTGCTTGTTTGCGGTCTTGGAGTACTACCTTTCCTATCTTTTGTGTCATCACCAGCCTCAGTCGATAGGGTGAGGGGGATCACGATGACTGCACTCTTTGTAGCTGCGGACTGTTGCGCTGGAGATTCAAACACGTTTTTAAGGTTTTTAACGCTCCTACTCCTGCCCCATTCCACAGATTGGCATCGATCTAAAGGCGGTATGAGCTCAGAGCTTGCGGAGCTAGAAATTGGACGCGTTGCATCTAGTGGCTCAACATCGCGCTGATGGGAGGCCTTATCCTCCTTCTCACGGCTCTCCAAAGAAGGGGAGTTTGCTTGCAAAAGCGGGTTTATTGGTTGCGCCATTATCAATCCTTATGTTCTTACTGAGGAACTTTCTTAAACTCTATCCGAGGAGTGATCTCAAAGTCCAAAGTTCCATTGTCAGGGACGAGCAAGTAGATGATTTGTCCAGTCAGGTAACGACGAAGGGGGGCATAGGTTTCGATGACTTGATTATAGTTCGTTTTCATCTCATATTCTTCAGTTCCCTTAATACCATAAGAAGTGACATCATCTTGAGTGAGAATCATCCAAAAATAGATTTTTTTTGATGGAGAGACAGGGTGATCAACATTAGGGCAATGGACGATATAGATCATCCCGCGTATGAAGCGATAAATGAAAAGTAGAGTTTTCTGATTAGCAGGATAGAATCGCGAGGAATAAGTGGGATCATTCATTAAGAGCTTGGCCATCCGGGCGTAACGCGCGTCTTGATTTTGAATGTGCTGAGTAGCTTTTTGAAGATCTGCAAAAAGTGCAAGCATTTCAGCAGCTGCCTTTCTAACCAAATCAGAGCTTTTTCTAATCTGGTCTTGCCATTTCTTGCGCATGGAAGATTCCATGCGAGTTACTCGATATCCATTTTTTTCCAATTCTGTGAATACCATTTTGTTCGGGGCATTGGGTGTTATATTTAACGTCCCTTCATATCTCTCAGTTACCCCTTCTGCAATGGCAGCGAATTCCCTGTTAATCATTTCAATCCATGACTCGTTTGGACTTAAGTTTGTTGCGGAGGCTGAAGAAATAGCAGGGGAAGTTGTATGAGATGAGAAAGGGATATAAATGGTGGGAACTTGAGATCTAAGACGAAGAAAATCCAGAATGAGGGATTGTTCGGAGATCTCTGGTAATGGGGCAGAAGGGATGGCTGCGGGAGAAGGTTTATATGCAGGAGAAACTGTATATAACATATAGGGGTGGTTGGCAGGAGAAGCCTTAGGGGAAGGTGGAGGAGGCGCAGCTGCAGGAGGTTTAATTAATGGACCGTGAAAAGCGGGGGAGGCAGTTAGAGGGGCAGGTGCGGAAGGCGCCCCTGCAGGAGAAATCCTAGGTGAAAGTGGAGGTGTAAAAGGCTTAGCTACTGGTGAACGTGGGGGGACGAAAGATGCAGTGATAGCTTTAGGAGAAGGAGGGGTAGGCGCAGCTGCTGGGAAAGCTGGAGGCAATGTTAAAAGAGGAACCCGGTCTTCAAGAGCTGGTTGAGGTGTTTCGAATATTTGTGCAACGGAACGGTAAATGCCCCACATCTGGGATAGGAGTGTTTCCCAGAAGCTTAAGGCGGGGGCAAAAATTGCGGGCGCATTCGCTCTAACAGGGTTTGCACGAGAGGAAAGGGCTCGATGGGCGATCTCTTGAGGTTTTACAGCAGGCGCTGTGTTTGGAGATGCCGGGAAAGTCGAAGGAGGGGTAGAGTTTATTGACATATTAGCTGCGCCAAAGTTTGAAATGGACCATAAAATCTCCAGATTGAGTAAACAGTCTATACCAAACATGAATAAAATTCAAAATGATTGATACTGACTTAAGTTAAAGTTTGTTTTGAATTATATAAAACATCATTAATTAGTTTTCGACTTTCTATTTTAATATAAAGGAGGGGTTAATGTAAGTGCTCAAAAATAGTTTTAACCTCTGGCAGTGAATTCCCCCATTTGTTCTATGGCCTTCGGGGATCATCGAAGAAAAAGCTGCCGGGCATCATCATCATTTAACCCGATTTCTCGTCCTCTTGGAAAAGCTTCGCGGTGTAAAAAGCATTGACGGCCGGGGATTTGGCAGACATATTCTAGACACTCGAGGTGTCTAACCTTCTGCGCAGCCTCTATCTGTAGATCTGTTAAAGGAAAAATCTCGAATGCCAGGGGATTGAGGTTCTGGTTTTTGGAGCAACACCTTCATGTAAGTTTTGTGAAGAGAATCAAGCCAGTCTTCATCAGCCTTCCGCTCATTATCTACCCATGTATTGACGGCCTGATTCTTTGTCATGTTCGTGCAGGCACGAAAAGACCTAACGCATTTTTCTACAGCTTCAATCTCTGTTGTAAAACTTTCTATCATGCCTTGCCGATCTTGTGAGATCCAGGTAGCTATTAAACGAGTAGTTTCTGCTCTTGAGCGATGAGAGTGATTTAAGATCAAAGAACCAATACCCTCCTTGTTCACCAAGTTGGATGGACTCTCTAAAACTACATTATATTGCACCTTTCTCGTGTAGATATCGTATTGACTAGATGGCACGTCCTGATCGAAACCAGGCATGGAAAGAAGTCGATAACATTGAGCTAAGTTAACTGCTGCCGGGGAAGTTAATGCTGTTGATGTTGCCATATTTTACCTCATTTGAATTTGATGAAACTAATGAGGCAAAAGTATAAAGAGCAAGATTGAAAAACTCAACTAAAA
>Ga0182024_10005306_pt1 | contig 28993 bp, 31 predicted proteins | sample P32metaG_FD_120480 | JGI IMG/M metagenome (GOLD analysis project Ga0182024, IMG submission 120480) | Permafrost microbial communities from Stordalen Mire, Sweden - P3-2 metaG (Illumina Assembly) | ecosystem: Environmental > Terrestrial > Soil > Wetlands > Permafrost | place: Sweden: Stordalen...
ACGGCGTCGAACTCGACCTGCGCCTTCTCGACCAGCCCCACGATGTCGCCCATGCCAAGGAGGCGTCCCACCAGGCGTTCGGGCGCAAAGAGTTCCAGGGCGTCGATCCCCTCCCCGGTGCCGAGAAAGCGGATGGGGACTTGCGTGACCCGCTGGAAGGAGAGCGCCGCGCCGCCGCGCGTGTCGGCGTCGAATTTGGAAAGGACGAGGCCGGTGAGTGGGACGCGGGCGTGAAAAGCCTGCGCGACTTTGACGGCGGTCTGGCCCGTGGCGGCATCGGCGACGAGAAGCGATTCCTGCGGTTCCCACGCCTTGCCGACTGCTTCGAGTTCCGCGAGGAGCGAGTCATCGACATCGAGACGACCGGCGGCGTCGAAGATGGCTACCTCGGCGCGAAGGCGCGTGATTTCCTCGCGGGCCAGTCGCGCAACGGCCTCGGGACTTTTCTCGCCGGGGAAAGTGAGCACCGTAACGCCGATCTGTTTGCCCAGGATTTGCAATTGTTCGATGGCCGCCGGACGGGCCAAATCGCCCGCGACCAGCACGACATGCTGTTTAGATCGATTCTTGAACCACGCGGCGAGCTTGCCGGCAGTCGTCGTCTTGCCCGTGCCGTTCAACCCACAAAGCAGGATGCGTAGGGGACGGTTCGGCGTCAGTTCCGTGGTTTCGCTCGAAAAGCAGGCGAGGAGTTCGTCGTGGACGATCTTCACGAATTGCTCACCGGGCCGGATGCTCGCCAGCACCTCCGCGCCGAGCGATTTTTTCTTCACCTCTTCGCAGAAATCCTTCGCGACCTGGTAATTCACGTCGGCAGCCAGCAACGCCAGGCGCACCTCGCGCACGGCATCGGCCACGTTGCTTTCGCTCAGCTTGCCGTACCCACGCAGCGTCTTGAAGACGCTCTGCAGTTTTTCTTTGAGAAGATCGAGGCTCATGGGCCAGCCACTCTACCGATAAATTCCGCGCCTGTCATCAGTCTGTAGCGGCGGTCGGAGCCACATTAATATACTCAACAAAACGATTGCCTCTGCCAGCCTTCAGTGTATGTTGTCCCACTCACATGGCACTGGATAACGCAACTGACGTAATCGAAGTCGAAGGCAAGGTGATGACCATCCTGCCCGGCACGATGTTTCGCGTCGAGCTGGACAACAGCAAGCACGTCGTCCTGGCCCATATTTCGGGCAAGATGCGCAAGCGTTTCATCCGCCTGACTCCCGGCGACCGGGTGAAAATGGAGATGTCGCAGCACGACTTCACCAAGGCGCGCATTGTTTACCGCCTCGATTCGAAGTCCTACCCGCGTCCCGTCGTCCCTCAGTAATTTCTTCCCGTTTGGGAATCCGGGCCGTACTTTTGATTTATGCCCTCTTTCGACGTTGTTTCCGAAGTCGACGTGATGGAAGTGAAGAACGCCGTCGAGCAGGCGCAGAAGGAGCTGGCCAACCGATTCGATTTCCGCGAGGCCAAGGCCGAGATCGTCCTGGAAAAGGAGGCGATCAAGCTGAGCGCGATCAATCAGTTCAAGCTCACCGCGCTGGAGGAAATCGTCCTCGGCAAGCTGGCCCGCCGCAATGTGAGCCTGAAAAACATCGAGCGCAAGGACGCCGATATTTCCCCGCTGGGCCATGCGCGGCAGGAGTTGAAGTTGAAGCAGGGCCTTGAGACCGACATCGCGAAGACCATTTGCCAAGCGATCCGCGATACGAAGCTGAAGGTCCAGACGCAGATTCAGGATCGGCAAATCCGCGTCACCGGCAAGAACCGCGACGATCTCCAGGAAGTCATCGCCTTCCTGCGCGGCAAGGAATTTCCGGTCGCGTTGAATTATACCAATTTCCGCGCGTGAAGCATTGGCTGGTCAAAACGGAACCGGAGGCCTATTCCTTCGCGCAGTTGCAGAAGGACAAGACGACGGCGTGGACCGGCATCCGGAATTATACGGCGCGCATCAACCTCCGCGCGATGGCGAAGGGCGACGAGGTCTTCGTCTACCATAGCGTCAGCGAAAAGGCGGTGGTCGGGATGGCCACCGTGGTCAAGACGGCTTATCCCGATCCGACGGTCGAACCGGCCGAAAAGGCCGAGTGGTTCTGCGTCGATCTCAAGGTGGGAAAGGCTTTCCCCAAGCCCGTTTCGCTGGAAGCCATCAAGGCGCATCGGACATTGAAGTATCTCCTGCTCGTCCGCCAATCGCGCCTCTCGGTCTCGCCGTTGAGCGAAAAGGATGCGGCCGAACTCCGCAAGCTGGGCGGGTTGTAGGGCGTGTCTTCTTGTTATTGGACGAACCTTAGTCTATAGATACACGATCATGTCCCCACGTTTCCGCTATCTGTCCTTCGCCCTTTGCGCTTCGACCCTTCTGCTTTCCCCGCTCGGCCATGCCCAGCAGCCTGCGACGCCCAATACCCCGAGTTTCACTCCGACGGCTCCGGCCGGTACGGCAAGCTCCTCCCTGACTTCTCCCACGGAAGCCGCCCAAAAAATGATCACCGTGGCGGTTCAGCGGATGAGTGCAAACGATGTTAATGGCGCCATGGACGACCTCAACCAAGCCCTTAAACTGAATCCGGAGAGCACGGGCGCCTATGTCCTTCGCGCCTCGATCTATTGCCAGAAGAAGCAGTGGGGCCTGGCCGAGGCTGATTTCAGGACCGCCGAGCAGATCGCCCCCACGAACTCCGTTCTCAAATTCAATCTAGTCGAGGTCAAATTCATGCAAAAACAATACGATCTGGCCCGCCCCGGCTTTGTCGCGCTCGAGAGCGACCCGGACATGGGCGATTTCGCCTCCTACAAGGTCTTTCTCTGCGATCTTTTTGGCGGCCACGAAGACACCGCAAAAAAGGAACTCGATGCCTTCAATGATGCGGCGGAAAATCCCTCCTACTATTTCAGCAATGCCGCCTGGAGCCTGGTTCACAAGAATGTCGACGACGCCCGCAGCTGGCTCGTCTCAGCCTCCAATATCTACCCTCCCCGGAAAAATGCCTACTACGCGCAAAGCCTGCGGGATTTGGGTTACCTGCCGATTCCCGGCCCCAACGACAAAGTCACTCCTCCTCCGGCAGCCGGCAATCCGTAGACTTATTGGGTAGGGAGGGCAGTCTCTGCCGTCCCACTTTTTTGGGACGCTAAGGGACTCGCGGCCCTAACCACGCCGCCCTCCGCAGGAGCGAGAAGATGGGCCACTTCGTCCTGGACGGCGCTCAATTCGCCGAGCTTGAGTCCGGGATCTTCAATCAGCCAGACTTCACCGCTGGGAAGATGTTCGTAAACCAGGACCGACACGTCCTCCTGGCGCTGCCGCTCGATCTGGCGCAGGACCTTCTTGCGTTCCAGCATGAGGGCGAGGATGTAGCGGGCGTTGCGCGTCCCCGGCGCATTTTCGGAAACGAGGCGGCGCAACAGGCTTTCGGCATCGTCCTTCCGGAGCGTCTCGGGTTCCGGCGGCGCGGGCGGGACAAAGTCGGTCTGCCAGGCTGAGAGCGGTTCAATGTTCTCGTTGCGCGCGCCCCAGGCTTCGGCGCAGAGATCGACCCGAGAGTAGTGCCCGTCGCGCCAGTAAAGCGCGGAAAAGACCCGCTCGCCCTTCTCAAAGGGGCGGCCCGATACCGCGCACTGCAAAGCGCGCGACTGAATGTTCCATTCTTGCGTTAGCATAGTCGTGTGAAACGGAAACTTTACGACCGGGGCCTTTGGCTGTCACGCGACTTCACTAATTTTTTGCCTTCTCCACCAAGCCGAACATCGGGCCGAAGCTGTGCGGAACGGTATCTTTTCTGCCCGGAACGTAGAAGGCTGAAATATGGCCATCCAGGTAAAGCGCGTTGGGGCATTTTAATTTCATGAGAAAGAGGGACGCGAAATCGTAAAAATTGACCGGACTCCGGGAGATCGCAAAAATAACCGTCCCATCTTTTCTCACCCCGATCCCGCTGCGAACGAACTCGTTCTTCGAGTCGGCGATGAAATCGGGCGAGATGTCACCGCCATGAACCAGCAGCGGTCCCGATTGGGTCGCCCACGTCACCGGAGTCAGCAGCACCGTATAGGTGCTCGATTCGACGACAAAAGCCTCGCGCTTCTCGTTAAGGACAAAGACGCCGTTGGGCTTCATGTAGAAATTGCCCGTGCCGTCGTTGAGGTTGAGCGGCGACACCTCGTTGCCATCCTGCACCAGTAAACCGACCGGTTTGAAATCAGGTTCAAACATCCCTGCATTCGCGGCGAAGAGGAGTTTTTCGCCCCTGGCTGCGGCGTATTTTTCCAGGCCGGCGAAATCGTGCAGCAGATTCCCCTGATCATCTTTCCAGAAAAGCCGCAGGTCTTCCTTGCGCGGATCGACCGACCGGACGAAAAAGCCCTGCCCACGAAAAGTGACGGCCTGAAGAGCGGGCGACGGATCGTCAGCGCGGACGGGGAGCGCGGTCAGGCCGCACCAGACCACCGTGAGAAGAACTGCAACGCGGAAGGCATCTCTAAGCAAGCCGCTCCTTGATTGCTTTGCCCATCTCCACCGTGGAGACCGACTTCTCACCGGGACGCGCGAGGTCGGCGGTGCGGAGGCCGGCGGCGAGCGTGGTTTCGACGGCCTTCTCGATGGCGGCGGCGGCGGCGTTTTCGGCAAAGGAGTAGCGGAGCATAAGCGCGGCGGAGAGAATTTGCGCGATGGGATTGGCGATGCCTTTGCCCGCGATGTCGGGCGCGGAACCGCCGCTTGGTTCGTAGAGGCCGAAGGAGCCATCGGCAAGCGACGCGCTGGGGAGAAGTCCGAGCGAGCCGACCGTCGCGGCGGCCTCGTCGCTGATGATGTCGCCAAAAAGATTTTCGCAGAGCATGACGTCGAACTGCTGCGGCTTGCGGACGAGTTGCATGGCGGCGTTGTCGACGTACATGAATTCGAGCGCAACGTCGGGGTATTGCGACGCAATCGCCTTCACGGTCTTGCGCCAGAGGAGGCTCGTCTCGAGCACGTTGGCCTTGTCGATGAGTGTGACGCGCTTGCGCCGCAGCCGGGCGGCCTTGAAGGCGACATGGGTGATGCGCTCGATTTCCTTCGTCTCGTAGACCATCGTGTCGATGGCCCGTTCACCGCCTTCGATGGCAACAGTGTGCTTGGGCTGGCCGAAGTAGAGGCCGCCGGTGAGTTCGCGCACGACGAGCAGGTCGAAGCCGTCGGGAATCCACTCGGACTTGATTGGCGAGGCGTGGAGCAGGCCGGGGTAACATTTCGCAGGGCGCAAGTTGGCGTAGAGGCCGAAGTGTTTCCTCAAGGGCAAAAGCGCGGCGCGTTCCGGCTGCTTGTTCGCGGGGAGACTTTCCCATTTCGGACCGCCGATGGAGCCGAAGAAAATAGCCTGGGCGTCACGGCAACCCTGAAGCGTGTGAGGCGGGAGCGCATTGTCGAATTGGTCGATGGCGGCGCCGCCGACCGCGTAGTTCTTCGCGTCGATGGCGAAGCCAAAACGTTTCGCAGTTGCGTTGAGGACGTCGAGTCCGACGGCCATGACTTCGGGGCCGATGCCATCACCGGCGAGGACGGCGATTTTGTAGGTTTTGCTCATAATCAGGGAAGCATTTACGAAATTACCAAATTGACCAAATTAACGAAATTTTTTGGGAGGGGAAGGGAGGGGAATTTTGACGGAATGGACGGAATTCTTGGACAGGATTAACAAGATTTACAGGATTAGGGAGACAGGGGAATTTAGACATGAGGAACATGAAGGCTGATGAAGGGGAAGATTTTTGACGGGTTTAACGAGATTCACAAGATCGGAAAATCGAGGCGGATCGCAAGTCGATGCAATTAGCCGCGCGTATGAATATGCTCCGGTCGAAATCCGAGTCCCACAATCCTCGCCGGGATTCGCTGCAGCAGCGGAATCGCCTTGAATAACCGCAACATAAACGGCGCTGAAACTGGACGGTCACTATGCAAGACGGGCCGGATGACGTGTTCGTGAGCGAAAATCTGCATCCGCTGGGTGGCACGGGTCGGGAACATCCTGCGGCGCTGCACTTTTTCCAACAACGATTCCGGAATGACATCTCCGCCGCGCAAGGCCTCGCTCAAGATATTCGCCGCAGCCACGGCGTCCTGGATCGCCAGGTTAATGCCGACTCCGCCGACGGGCGACATGGCATGAGCGGAATCGCCAATGCAAAGGAGGCCGGGCCGATGCCAGCACTTGAGCCGGTCGACGGTGACGGTGAGCAGGCGTATCTGGTCCCAACTCTTCAATTCTTCGACCCTGTCACGAAGGAACAGCGCCAGCTTCACCAAGGTTGCGCGGAACTCGGGAAGGCCCCGCTTCTTTGTCTCCTCGAATTGCCCCTTCGGAATAAGAAACGCGCATTGCCAGTAAGTCTTCCGATTAATCATGATCAGAACGTGACGGGGAATCAGGTGTCCCAGCGTTTGTTCGCCGTCGCTTTCCTTGCGCGAGATTTTCATCCACAGGACGTCCATCGGGACGGAGCTCTCTTCCAATTCGAGTTCCGACCTGGCTCGGACCGTCGAGTGGCGTCCGTCGGCGCCGATGACAAGATCGGCCCTGAATTCTTCCGCGCCCTGCTTCGTCTCGGCCCGAACACCCACGACCCGATCTCCTTCGGTGATCAACTCGGTGGCATTGGTATTCATGTGCAGGTGAAAACCGGGATAAGCCCTGGCTTTCTCGGAGATGAAATCGAGAAAATCCCACTGCGGCATCAGCGCGATATATTTGCAGATAGTCGGAAGGTGCGTAAAGTCGGCCATGGGCCAGAAATCATCGCCGATCTGCGCGCCGATCCGAAATACCTGCTCGTGAGGAACTCGTAGAAATTCATCCAGCATTCCGAGCTCGTGCATCAGGTCGAGCGTTGAGGGATGGATGGTATCGCCGCGAAAATCGCGCAGAAAATCGCCATGTTTTTCAAGGACGGCGACGTCTATTCCGACCCGAGCAAGAAGCAGCCCGAGCACCATCCCGGCGGGGCCGCCACCGACGATGCAACAACGCGTTTTGATCATGAGTCACTCTTTGTCCGGACAGTGCGATCTTCCCGAGCTGACACAAGTTGAAGAATGTCCTATCGATAAAACTAACCGAATTCAGGCACAAGGAAAGTGTGGGCAACGCGACGGCCACCCATGAAAGCTCAAGCCACTTTGGCAGGCTTGCCGAGCCTCTGGGTTTGCGACTGCTTGGGTGTCGGTTTGGGCGGAGGCTCGGGTTTGAGTTCGGCTTCCGGTTCCGGCTCGGGAACGTTGAGTGGCGGCGAGAAGAGATAGGTCTGGAAGATGGCCTCGCCGATGGCGTTGAGCTTGACCTGCAATTCGTCCATGTACTCGTGCATGCCGACGGTCTTAATGTCTTCGAGTGCGCTGTAATTGAGTTCGGCCACGACCCGGCCGGCGAGCTTTTCGGCCAGGTTGGTGAAGTGTTCCTCCTTGCAGCCGGAGATGCGGCGCAGCGCGTCGTTGAGGGCCTGCGCGCAAAAGCGGATCGAGCGCGGAAAAAATTCGTTAAGGATGAGGAATTCGACGACCTTGTCCGGCTCGACCTGCGCGACGTAAAACTTGCGGTATGCGTCATGCGAGCTGCACGAACGGAGGATGGCGCTCCAGTGGAGCGTTCCGCTGGTCTGCGTCGCGGCGGGCTGCTTGATGAAGATTTCGTCGTTCGCGTCGAGGATGCGGGTCGTCATGTCGGCGCGTTCGAGATATTTGCCGACCTGGATGAAGTCCCAATCCTCGCCATGGGTCATCGTGCCGTCGGTGATGCCCTGGAAAAGATGCGAGGCATTTTTAACGGCGGTAAAAAATTCGTAGGGGCCCTGGCGTTGGATTTTTTTCAGGGTCTGGCTTTTCATCCAGAGGTAGGTGCGGTTGATCTCCTCCCACATTTCAAGGGAAATTTGTTCGCGCACATGCCGGGCGTTTTCGCGGGCGGTGGTAATGCAATTGAGGATCGAATTCGAGTTCTTCGGGTTGAGCGTCAGGAAGTCGATGACATTCTCGCTCGTGGTCTCCTTACAGTGTTTGTAAAAATCCTCGTGGTCGCCGGTGCTGCGCAGCACCGGTTCCCAGAGCGCTTTTTGTTCCTCGGGATCGAGCTTGGGCAGATCGAGCATGAGCTGGAGATTGACGTCGAGGATGCGGGCGATGTTTTCGGCCCGCTCGGCATAACGGCTCATCCAGTAGAGGGAATCGGCGACGCGTGAGAGCATAAGTTTTAAGCCTTAACTATCTCCATAGAGCACCCAGGTGTCTTTGCTGCCGCCGCCCTGGGAGGAGTTGACGACGAGCGAGCCTTTGCGCAACGCGACGCGGGTCAGGCCGCCGGGCACGATGGTGATTTTTTCGCCGCAGAGGATGTAGGGGCGCAGATCGATGTGGCGGCCCTCGAACTGGCCGTCACAATAGCTGGGATGGCGAGAGAGGTTGAGCGTCGGCTGGGCGATGAAGTTGCGGGGATTTTCCAGAATCAGCTTTTTGAATTCGGCGCGCTGCGTGGCGGTCGAAGCGGGGCCGACGAGCATCCCGTAGCCGCCCGATTCGTTGGCCGATTTGACGACGAGTTTTTCGAGGTGAGTGATGATGTACTCGCATTCCTTCGGGTTGGAGGCGAGATAGGTGGGCACGTTGGCCAGGATCGGTTCCTCGGACAGGTAGAATTTGATCATGTCGGGCACGTACTTGTAGACGACCTTGTCATCGGCCACGCCGGTGCCGATGGCGTTGGCGAGGCTGACGTTGCCGGCGCGGTAGGCTTCGACCAGTCCCGGCACGCCGAGGATCGAATCTTTGCGGAAGACTTTCGGGTCGAGGAAGTCGTCGTCGAGGCGGCGGTAGATCGTATCGACCTGCTCGAGTCCCTTGGTCGTGCGCATGTAAACTTTCTTGTCCTGCACGACGAGGTCCTGACCCTCGACGATCTGGATGCCCATTTGCCGCGCGAGGAACGAATGCTCGAAATAGGCGCTGTTATAAATGCCAGGAGTCAGCAACACGACGGTCGGGGTGCGCCCATTCTGCGGCGCGATGTACTGGAGGACGGTGAGCAGGTCCTGCGTGTAGTGATCGACGGGGCGGACGCCGACACTGCCGAAGAGGTTGGGGAAAGCGCGCTTCATCGCGATGCGGTTTTCAAGCAGGTAGGAAACGCCCGAGGGGCAGCGGCCGTTGTCTTCGAGCACAAAGTAAGTGCCCTCGCGGTCGCGCACCATGTCGCTGCCACATATGTGGATGTAAATGTCCTTGGGCACGGGAACGCCGACCATCTCGGGGCGGTAATGCTTGGCCGTGAGCACATCTTCGGCGGGAATGATCTTTTCCTTGAGGATGCGCTGGTCGGAATAGAGGTCCTTGAGGAAGAGATTCAACGCCTTCATGCGTTGGATGAGGCCCGCCTCGATCTTGGCCCATTCCGCACTGGGAATGATGCGCGGCATCAAATCAAACGGGAAAATGCGCTCGGTGCCCTGCTCGTCGCTATAGACCGTGAAGGTGATGCCCTGGCGCAGAAACGCGGCGTCGACGGCCGTGCGCCGCTGTTCGAATTCCTCCTGATCCAGGCTCTGAAAGCGTTCAAAGAGCGCCGCATAATGAGGACGCACCTGGCCTTCCGCGGAAAACATTTCGTCAAAAAAATCGCCAGGTTTGTATTTATCAAGCAGGGCCATGAACGTAAACGTGAGGACTGATCTTCGGGTTAAGGGAGGTTAGCTAACACCATCTTCTTACGGCAATCAATGTAAGAAGCGAGGTTCATGCCAATGTTACAAGGAGGTTCTAAGTTTGACAAAGCAGCCGGAACATCGGACTTTCACCCCATGAGCACAGATTCCCCGGTTACCATCCTGACGCGCGATATCGAAGCCATCCAGATTCCGAGCGGCCTGACCAAAAAGCTCCACAAAGGCACCCCGGTGATCATCACCCAAGCCCTCGGCGGCACTTACACCGTCGTGGTCGAGCACTCCGCCGGCCTTTTCCGGGTCCTCGCCTCGGACGCCGACGCGCTTAATAAAGTCCACGTCGAACCGGCGGCCGCCAACGGCACTGGGAAGACAGACGGCCCCCTCAACGAGGATGACATCTGGGCCCAACTCAAAACCTGTTACGACCCCGAAATCCCGGTGAATATCGTCGACCTGGGGCTGATCTATAGCCTGGAAATCAAACCGCAGGAAGGCGGCGGCAACCTGGTCGAAGTCAAAATGACCCTGACCGCGCCCGGTTGCGGCATGGGACCCTCCATCGCCTCCGACGCCCAGCGCAAGATTCTCTCGATTCCCGGCGTGACCGACGCGCAGGTCGATGTCGTGTGGGACCCGCCGTGGAGCGCCGAGCGCATCTCCCAGGAAGGCAAGCAGAAGCTGGGGATGGTGTAGCCGCGCTCTTTCCAAATAGAACGCTGCATAAATTAAGGAGGGGATATGGATCTCCACTTGACCGACCGGCTTTAAAGTGACACAGTGACACTATGGCAACAATCACCATCAAGGAACTGCATCAAACAACCGGTGAGTGTGTCCGTCGAGCGGGAGCTTCAAGGTCGCCCGTAATCGTAACCGACCGCGGCAAACCAATCGCCGTGCTCGCCAACCCATCTCTCCTCAAGGCGAAGCGTCGCAAGAGGGTGCTTTTGCCGGAGTTCAAAGCTCTTATGGCGCAACCATATGTCGGCAATTCGCAGGATGACTTGGACGCGGTGCGCGGCGACCGATGATCTTCTGCGACACCTCGGCAGCGGTAAAGATTTACGCTCTCGAACGCGAATCGGCTTCCGTGCAGCTTCTTTTTGATACTGAAGACGATATTTGTCTCTCCGAATTGACGCGCGTTGAAATCATGGGAGTTTTTCATAAGCGCTTACGCGAAGGGCTGTGGAACCAGAGCCAGTTTCTCGCCGGAGTTCGTCAATTCTCCAACGACGAGCTCAGCGGTTTTTGGACCTGGCTGCCGCTCGATCAGTCGATCATCCATGCGGCGGCAAAAATCTATACCACGCTTCCCAGCACGGTCTTTCTGCGGTCATCCGATTGCATCCAACTTGTTACAGCGCTTCACAACAACTTCGCCGAAATTTATACTTACGATACCCATCAGTCGGCGGCAGCGTCCGTTCTCGGATTAAAAGCGGTTTCCGCCTAAAGCCCGCCTCTTAGTTGACTATTTCGCTGGTGCTTCTAGACTGGAAATTCCATGTCCAAGCACGCTTCGAGGAGTTCCGCTCTCGCTCTAACCTCTGCCATCGCCCTCCTCACCGGTTGTTCCGTCGGCCCCAACTACGTCCAGCCCACCGTCCCGCAGCCAGCCGCCTACAAGGAATCGGGGCCCTGGAAAAAGGCGCAGCCGCGCGACGATATTTCCAAGGGCGATTGGTACACCGTTTTCCACGACTCGAAGTTGAACGAACTGGAGGCCGAGGCTGAGGCTGCCAATCAGACCCTGCGCGTTGCCGTGGCCAAGGTGAGTGAAGCGCGGGCCGTGGCGCGGCAAACGGAGGCCAATTTTTTCCCCTCAATCGATTTTGAAGGCACAGGTTCCCGGCAGCGCACCTCGCCGAACAACGGCCAGCTTGTGGCCCAGTCTCAGGGGGCTCCGACAAGCCCCTTTACTTTCAACTCCGCCACGGTCGTTCCGTTCGACTTGAGTTACGAGGTCGATGTTTGGGGTAAAGTGCGCCGCGGTTTCGAGTCGTCGGGAGACCTGGCCCAGGCCAGCCTGGCCGATTACGAAAACGTCCTGCTCACCTTGAAGGCCGATGTCGCCACCAATTATTTCGCCATCCGGACGGCCGATTCGCAGATCGACGTGCAGCGGCGCAACATCAAGTACTACCAGGAAAACCTGGACCTCACCAACAGCCGTTTCCAGGGCGGTATCAGCACGCAACTCGACGTGGAACAGGCCGAGGCGACCCTCGATTCAGCCCAGGCGCAACTGGCCACGCTTCAGCAAAGCCGCGCGCAGTTGGAACATGGCTTGGCCGTTTTGCTGGGAAAGCCGCCCGAGGGATTTTCACTTCCCTTCCACCCGCTCGACACCAGACTTCCGGCCATCCCGGCTGGCCTGCCCTCGGATTTGCTCGAACGCCGGCCTGATGTCGCCGCAGCGGAACGGAGGGTCGCGGCCCAGAATGCGCAAATTGGCGTGGCGATTGCCGCTTACTTTCCACAAATTAATCTGACGGGACAGACCGGCTTCGACAGCGGCGATCTCGGCCTGCTTTTCAATTGGGAAAGCCGCATCTGGTCCTACGGGCCCAACATCCAGTTCCCAATCTTCGAAGGAGGGCAGATCAGCGCCAATATCAAACAGCAGCGCGCGGCCTACGAGGAAAACGTCGCCGATTATCGCCAGCAGGTTTTGGTCGCCTTCCAGGATGTGGAAGACAGCCTCAGCGCGTTACGCTATCTGGCCCAGCAAGGGAGGGCGGAAAATCGCGCCTTCGAGGCCTACAAGAAGGCCCTCGACCTCACCAACGCCCGCTACACCACCGGCCTTGTCTCCTATTTTGACGTCATCCAGGCCCAAGGCCTCGCGCTTGCCGCGGAACAACTCACGGTGCAAATCAAAGGCGATCGGATCGCCACGACCATACTCCTGATCAAGGCCTTGGGCGGCGGCTGGGCGGATTCATCCATCACGAAGCCCGACCTTGGAAATCACGTCGCCGCCCCCTCGGCAGCCCCGACCGTCCTAAGCCCGGCGGCCGGATCACCTGCCCATCCGTAAACTTTGAAATGAACCTCAGAGGTTGTCTGTACATTTTCCCCTTCGCGGGCATTTTTAGCTAGCAGCGGATCAACTCCCCCGCTTAATTGTTTTTCAGGAACTATGAGTCGAGCAGGCAAATTTATCCCAGGAGGGGGCGGAAAAGCGGCCCGTACCGGCCCTATTCGCGCACCCGATCCCTCCGCGCCGCCTCCCGACCCAAACGCGCCTGCAGGGGGTGGAAGCAAAAAGCCTTTTGTTAAAGGAAGCCTGGTCAAGCCTGTGGCCAAGAACCAGCGCCTTCCCATTGTCATCATGAGCGGAATCGTCTGCTGCCTTCTGGTCTCGGTCGGCTGGTACACGCTGGCCTATCTCCCAACCAAGCGCAGCCTGGCCGCCGCAGAGCAGGCAGTGCAGGATTACGAGCAGCAACTTGCCGCTAAAGAGACGGCCGACGAACAAGCCAAGGAAGCTGCGGCCAAGGCATTGGCTGCGGAGCACTGCCTCCTCACCGTCGACAGCAATCCAACCGGCGCCAGCGTCACCATCGGCGATTTCCGCAAGACGACGCCGGCCAACTTTACCGACCTCATTCCCGGAACTTGTTCCGTGGTGATTCACGCGGATGGTTATGAGGATTACAGCCAGGACGTGACCGTTACCGCCGATAAGCCGACCGATCTGGGCGTCATCCAACTGGTGCAACAGACAGGCAATCTCTCCCTCACCAGCCCGCAGAGCGGGGTAACATATACGCTCGCCGGCCCGGGCGGGTACACCCACGACGGACAGGTGCCCGACAAACTCGAAAAATTGCCCATCGGCGATTATCTCATCACGGCTTCGCAACAGGACTGGAAGCTGTCGCCTGTGTCCGTCACGATTCATGAAAATGAAAACGTGCAGAAGGAAATCAAATTCCCCTACGCCAACGTTTCCCTCCTCAGCGTGCCTCCGGGCGCCACGGTGCGGGAAGGCCACACTGTTCTCGGGCAGACGCCACTTTCGCTCACCCAATTTCGTCCCCGGGACCTCAATCTTTCCGTTGATCTCCCTCCCTACACCCTTCAGCGCCTGAATCTGCACGTTCCCGACTTCGGCAATGTGACCAAACAAGTCACGTTGCACCAGGACAAGGATTTTATCGCCGCCTGCGGGATGCCCATGGTCTGGATTCCGGAAGGCGGTTTTTGGGCGGGAAAATATCTGGTCCGGCAGCGCGATTTTGAAGCTGCGGGTGGAGACGATCCGAGCACCTTCCGCCGCCCCAACCGCCCCGTGGAAACCATTTCGTGGGAAGACGCCATGGCCTTTTGCAACAAGCTCAACGATTACGAGAGCAAGGCGGGCAAACTCCCGCAGGGCTATCATTATACGCTGCCGAAGGAATCGCAGTGGGAGACTTTTTCCGATGACGCCAATATCGATCTGGCGGCGACGTCGCGCGTCACGACCCTTACCTCCACGCAGGACGTCGGCTATTCCGAGCCGAACAAGTATGGCATTTACGACAGCATCGGCAATGTGTGGGAATGGTGCCTGGACGACTTCGACGACAAGGGCGACCACAGCCTGCGCGGCGGCTGCTGGCTCAGCTCGGCAACAGACTTCCCCAATGCCGACACGCGCAATGCCGGCGGTCCCAAATACGCCGACCGATTCACCGGATTCCGCGTCGTCCTGGTGCCGAATTGATGTAGCGGCGGTCTATGATCGCCGTGAATAGCCAACGCACTTTCTTTTCCGTCGGCGGTCATAGACCGCCGCTACAAACTGCATTGCCTACGGATACACAAAAATTCCGAGCACAATCAGCACCACGCCGAAAACGGCTCCGGGCCATGAAAATAAACGCAACCGCTGCGGCGTCTGCGTCACGTAGTTGATCGCATCGCGCCAGAGATGCGGACTGTAAACCAGCACCATGCCCGCGATCACCCAGTAATAGGCCAGCAGCGTCATGACATAGCGCCACGGCGTGGTAACGAGAAACGCGGCATCGAGGACCACCGCCGCGCCCAGCAGCAGCAGGCAACCGAGTCCCCTCGCCGCAAGAAAGCCCGGCACAAAGATCACGACCAGCACGCCCGCAATCGTCCACACCGCCATCAACTGCACGCGTGCGCTCGAAATTTCTCCGAGGTCCATTACCCCGGTCAGCGTGGTAAACCAAAGCGTGGCGGAGAGCATCAGCACCACGCCGAGGGGATAATTGCGCGGCAGAGTTTTCAGCAGGGGACCAAATTTTTCCGGCGCCAGCGCCGCCGGGAGATGCCCCGCGAGCGCGAGCAAGCCGATGATGATGGCCGTGATTTTAAGCGAAACGAAATAGGTCATAGGAATCGCAACGGGTCAGCCCGCTGACATGAAAGCCTAGAGGCTGTCCGAAAAATCGGCGCGGGTCACGCCGAAAGGATTTTTTTCCTGGGGCAAGGAGCCGAGCGAGGAGCATACCCTCTGCGGCACGTGACGAGCGAGCGACACCGCTCCAGGAAAAAAAGACTTCGGCCCGCAGGGTGACGGCAAATTTGGGCCGATCTCTTCGTTGCTCACTCCTCACGTAGCACCGTGGCTATGCTCGTCGTTCGCGCCTCGATTCGGCCCAAATTCGACTCGTCACGTGACCCACGCCGACTTTTCGGACAGCCTCTGCACCATGCCCAACTCGGCGGTTAATGTAAATACCGGTTGAAAGCGGGTGAATTGTCGTCTGAGCCGGTAAAACAGATTCGACGACACGCCCGGCGCGGGTCATACTGGCCGCTTTCCACCTCGACTCATTTTAGAAAGCGATCCATCACCATGAAAGTAGTTACCTTTGGGGAAGTCATGTTGCGCCTGGCCACGCCGGGATTTCTGCGCCTGAACCAGGCGTCCGTCCTGGAAATGACCTTTGGCGGGGGCGAAGCCAATGTCGCCGTTTCGCTGGCCTTGTTCGGCGAGGAAGCGGCCTTCGTCACGCGCCTGCCGAAAAACGATGTGGCGGAAACGTGCATCCAGCGCCTGCGCGGACTCGGCGTCGATACGCGCTCGATCCTGCGCGGCGGCGACCGCGTCGGAATTTATTTCCTGGAAAGCGGCGCATCCCAGCGCGCGTCCACGGTCACCTACGACCGCGCCCACAGCGCGATTTCCGAAATCAATCCCGCCGATCTCCCTTGGGAAACGATCCTCAAGGGCGCCGACTGGTTCCACTTCACCGGGATCACGCCCGCGCTTTCCGACCAGGCGGCGCAGGCATCGCTCGAAGGCGCTCGCGCGGCGAAGAAGCTCGGCCTGACCGTGAGTTGCGATTTGAACTTCCGCAAGAAACTCTGGTCGACCGAAAAGGCGGGGAAGGTCATGAGCGGCTTGATGGAGCACGTCGACATCTGCATCGCCAATGAGGAGGACGCGGAGAAAGTCTTCGGCATCAAGGCGAGCGGCACGGAAGTGACCGAAGGCAAAATCGACCACAGCCGCTACGTGGAAGTCGCGACGAAACTCACGGAACGCTTCAAGTTTAAGGGCGTGGCGATCACGCTGCGCGAAAGCTTTTCCGCGTCGCACAACGGCTGGTCCGGGCTCTACTTCACCGGTGGCAAAGAGCACTTCAGCCGACGCTACGACATTTCCATTGTCGACCGAGTGGGCGGCGGCGACTCGTTTGCCGCAGGCCTGATTTATGCGCTCGGCAAAAAGAAATCGGCGCAGGACGCGATTGAATTCGCCGTGGCGGCGAGTTGCCTGAAACATTCCATCAGTGGCGATTTCAACCTCGTCCGGCTTTCCGAAGTCGAGGCGCTGCTGGCCGGCGACGGCTCCGGTCGCGTGCAACGCTGAACCTTTTTTCCTCATGACCAAAGACCAAATTATCAGCGGACTTCTCACCCCCGGCGTTGTGGCCATCATCCGCGCCGACAACTCGGAACAACTCATCGACGCCAGCCGCGCCCTGATTGACGGAGGCGTATCCGGCATCGAGATCACCATGACCACGCCCAATGCGCTGAAAGTCATCGCCGATGTGCGCCGCGTTTTTGGCGACAAGGTGCTCGCCGGCGTTGGCAGCGTGCTCGATGCGAAGACCGCCGAGGCCGCCATCGAAGCGGGCGCGGAATATGTCATTACCCCGGTGCTTAAACCGGACGTCATCGCTTTCTGCAATCGCATCGGCAAGCCGATCTTCTCCGGTTCCTACACGCCGACCGAAGCGCAGACCGCCTACGAATTGGGCGCCGACTTCATCAAAATCTTCCCGGCGGAAGGCCTCGGCCCCAAGTACATCCAGTCCATTCGCGGACCGCTCCCGCATCTCAAGATCGTCCCGACCGGCGGCGTCGACGTCAACACGGCGGGCGATTTCATCAAGGCCGGATGCGTCGCTGTGGCTGCGGGCAGCACCTTGGTCAGCAAAGACATCCTCAAAAACCGGGACTGGGCCAAGCTGACCGACCTGGCATCGCAATTCATCGCCGCCGTCGCCAAGGCGCGCGGGAAATAAGGCCCTAATTTACATAATTGTAATGGCCACAGGCAGCCCACCGGAGTCTGTATAAGTATATGAAAACTATCTTATCAATCCATCGCGTCGCCTTAGTGGCCCTCGCGCTATCAACCGCAAGTGTCACGGCGACATTCGCCCAAACGACACCCACGCCCTCAACCACAGCTCCGACCTGCTCGAGTGGAGGATGGCATCATCATCATGAGTCCGTCTTGACGGCAGCCGAGAAAACCCAGTTGAAGACGGCCTATACCGCAGCCCTCGCTGGCAACGGTACCCTCCAAGCAGAGCAAGCGAGCCTCAAGCAACAGTTCGAGACGCTCAAGGGCGACGGCAGCAGCGCCACCCAAGCTCAATGGCAGGCCCTGCATCAGCAAAAGGAGACCTTTCATAAAAATTTGAAAGCCGCCGAGTTGCTGATCGATCCGACCCTGGCCCCGATCTTTGCCAAGCTGAAAGCCGCCCATCAGGGTTGCCATCATTCTTCCACGTAAGTTTGCGGCGAAGGCCGTTTCATCTTAACGCGGAGACGTGTTCTGGGAGCATCGGCAACGGTGCTCCCAGTTTTTTGTGCCTTGGGTAGCCGCCGCACGCCGGGCGGCGGTGCAGACAAAGGGAAACGCGGATCGCCGCCCGGAGCGCGACGGCCACCCCGGCAATAGTTGTGATTGCGCCATTCAGAATCTCAGGCAAATTAAGCACATGAAACGATTTGAATACGATGTGGTCTACATGAAAACCGAAGTATCCGATGCTTCCAGCCAGGGATCCATCAGTCATCATGTCCGCAAGGTTCTCAATGCGATGGGCAAGGATGGCTGGGAATTGGTCTCTGTCGCGCAAGACCAGGAACAAATCAGGTTGTTCCTTAAGCGTGACTTGGCAGACGCGAAGTAAGCGTCCTCAAAGCCTGATTACCATCACCACCACGCCCAGGACGATCAGCGCCGCGCCTATCGCCTCCTGCGTTTTCACTTTTTCGCCCAAAAAGATCACGGCCAGGATGATGGCGATGGCCACGCTCAGTTTATCAACCGGCGCGACCTTCGCGACATCGCCCAGTTTCAGCGCGCGGAAATAGCAGAGCCACGAAAGCCCGGTCATCACGCCGGATGCGGCGAGAAAAATCCACGCACGGTGAGTCAGCCCTGACCAATCGGCTTTGCCGCTGGTGGCAAAAGCCAGCGCCCACGTAATGACGAGGATGACCGTGGTGCGGATCGCCGTGGCCAGGTTGGGATTCACATCGGCCACACCGACCTTGGCCAGAATCGCCGTGAGCGCGGCGAACAAAGCGGAGAGAAGCGCCCAGATGAACCAGTTGTTCATGGAGCGAGCATATTCAGATTTCCCTTAAATCGCGAACCTTTCAGGCGATATGAAAAGGATATGACCAAGGAACAGGCCGCTCAGTTGGGTAGGGCCTTGATCGCCTGGAGTGAAACCCGGGAGGTCAAGGTGAGAACGACGGCGGGGCCCGATCAATCGTGGTATCCCTTTGCGCCCGATTCCTACGAAAAACTTAACGTCGAAGCGGGCCTTGAATGGGCCATTGCGGAATGCGGCTCCATCCGAAACGGAGCGATCCACGCGGACTCAAACCGCGAGACGCTTTCCCCAAACAATTCCGTCATCCTGAGCGAAGCGAATGCGCAGCATTCGCGCAGTCGAAGGACCTAGCCGCATTTGCTCGATATGCCGAAAGGCGGATAAGGCTCTATCTCCTCGGGGCCATCTCGCCGCCTTCTTTTTGAAAAGACCCGTCATGATGACACCCTAATGCCTTCTTCAGGCCACCAAGGTCCTTCGACTCCGGCTCAACACACCGCAACTGGAAAAGGGTACCCAACGTTCGCCTCCGCTCAGGATGACGGAACTATAAATCAGAGCTCTTCGGTATTTCAATCGGATCACCAGGATGATAAACGGGCTTCTCTTTCGGTGTGCATATGTTTACGAGCAATCCGATTCCCCAAAGAAAATATATGAGATAAATCAAGCATTGTCCCACGATGTTCAGGATAGGATGGTCCTCTCTGGCGTAATCATCACCGAGAAGCTCATTTAAGCCCCATAGTACTGCTAGGGAGAAAAGGTAGAAAGCAATCACTCTGGCAGCCGCACCGTGAAAGTAGTGAAGGAAAAAGCGGCCCGGTACATACAGATCATGCTGTAGCCCATAGCACGCATAACCAAAAAAAAGTGCTGTCAATAGGAGGCTACCGACAAGAGTGGATTTCCTTTTGTTTGGATTCACTATTATCGTTGTAGAGGAGTGGTGCTTCTTAGCAAGAATGGGCGGGCTGGGAGACTGACACTCAAGGAGCGCTGAAAAGTAAATCTTGCTAGTTGTGGCTTTGCGGTTACTCTGACGGCGGTTTAGTGAGCACAAGCTCATCGGTTTTTATCAGGCCACGCGGCCAAAATCGCCCCCTAGTTGTCTTTCGATGAGAGATCGTTCAGGGCCATAACATCTCATCGGCAAAATTCGATTGCGGCCCGGCGTTGGCGATTTTATCGCTTTCGTTTATCGCCCCAATTTTTAGACAGAACAGCTATGCATAATCACAGTACCGTTACACCCAGCGCACCCGCGACGATCCCGTCAGCGGCGCCCTCGACCATCCACTTCACCGATCTTTCCCTGGCGGAACCGCTTCTGCGCGCCCTCGGAGAAAAAAACTACACCGTCCCGTCGCCCATCCAGGCCAAGGCCATTCCGTTCCTGTTGCAGGGACGCGACCTGATTGGCGTGGCGCAGACCGGCACCGGCAAGACCGCCGCGTTCGCCCTGCCCATCCTGCAACGGCTCGCCGCGAATCCGACGCCGACCACGCCCAAGCGTCCACGCGTCCTGGTTCTCGCACCGACTCGCGAACTCGCCGCGCAGATTCAGCAGAGCTTCGGCGCCTACGGCAAATTCCTCAAGCTCTCCTCGGCCGTCGTTTTTGGCGGCGTCAGCATCTCACCGCAGATCCGCACCCTGGCGCGCGGCGTCGATATTCTCATCGCCACGCCGGGCCGGTTGCAGGATCTCGAACGCTCGAAGCACGTGATCCTCGATAAAGTGGAAGTCTTCGTCCTCGATGAAGCCGACCGCATGCTCGACCTCGGTTTCGTGCACGAAATCAAGCGCATCATCACCAAGCTGCCGCCGAAGCGCCAGTCGCTCCTCTTCTCGGCCACCATGCCGCCGGCGATCCAGGACCTCGCCTCGTCGATCGTCCACAATCCCGCCCGCGTGGAAGTCACACCGGTCTCCTCAACCGCGGAACGGATCGAGCAGCACGTCTGCTACGTGAACCGCATGGACAAAGCCAAGCTGCTCGTCCATTTCATCGGCAAGCATCCGCAGGGACTGGTCCTTGTGTTCGTCCGCATGAAGCACATGGCGAACAAGCTCGTCGACCAACTCTTCAAGGACGGCGTCAGGGCCGAGGCCATTCACGGCAACAAATCGCAGGGCGCCCGTGAGCGCGCGCTGGAGAATTTCCGCGCGGGCCGCAGCCGCGTCCTCGTCGCAACCGACATCGCCGCCCGCGGCATCGACGTGAAGGGCATCGCGCTGGTCGTGAACTTCGATCTGCCCGAGGAACCCGAGTCGTACGTGCACCGCATCGGCCGCACGGCGCGCGCCGGTCTCGACGGCATGGCGGTCGCGTTCTGCGACAGCTCGGAACGCAATCTTCTCCGCAATATCGAACGGCTGATTCGTCGCCCCATCCCGGTGCTCAAGGATCATCCGTTTGAAGGCGCAGCCCAAACGCAACGCGAACCCTCACCGTATGCCGGATCCGGCATCGATCGCCCGCACCGTCCGGCCCCGCGTCACGGCGGCTTCCGGTCACATTCGTCGTCATCGTCGAATAATCGCACGGCCCCTCGGACGGGTGGCGTCGGCTTTACCAAAGCTGGCTTTGCCCGTTCCGGCAGTTCGCGGTACTAAGCAGAAGTCCCGGAGGGACGACCTCCCGGTCGTCCGCGGACGCGCTCCTGTGCGTCCCTCCAGCGGCTCCTATTTCAGATGCGAAACCTAGTATTTGCGTCGGGAAAGCGGTTAAAAACCGTGAATAATCATAAAAAAGGCTTTCTTCATGCTGGAAGGTTGATACCTCTATCCTGATGCAAATCACCGAACGAACCGAGGAAGGCATACCGGTCGTCTCGATTACCGGCGATATCGACTTGGAAACCTCACCCAAATTGCGGGAATTCCTGAAACCCAAATCATCCAAAAAAACACCGTTGTTGTTGCTCGACTTCGGCGGAGTGAATTACATCGATTCCTCCGGGCTGGCCACGTTGATTGAATATTTTCAGGCCGTGCAGGGTTTTAAAGGCAAACTGGCCCTCGCGGCGCTCAGTCCCCGCGTGAAGAATGTCTTTGAAATCGTGCGACTGGAACAAATTTTTTCCCTCCATCCCGACATTCCCTCCGCGCTGGCGGCGCTCAAATCGTAGCCGGAAAGGAGGGGAGCACGACCATGCTGCTCGCTTACGCACAATTATCCCTGCGGGCCTTCACGGCCATTTTCGCGCCTCTTTTCGGACAACGGGGCTGGCGTCTTTCCGCCCTGTTCGACCAGATGGTCAGCATCGGCGTCGCCTCGATGCCAACCGTCGCGCTGGCGAATTTTCTTCTCGGCATTGTGTTGGCCATCCAGGGCGCGGGACAATTCGCCAAACTGGGCGCGACCGATCTGGTGGCCAATCTCGTCGCCTTTTCCATCCTGCGGGAGATCGGGCCGCTCATCACGGCGGTTATTGTCATTGGACGTTCCGGTTCCGCCATCACCGCCGAGTTGGGCACGATGAAAGTCGCGGAGGAAATCGAGGCGCTCAACGTCATGGGCATCGACCCGGTCAAGTATCTCGTCGTGCCCCGGCTGTTGGCCATGATTATCATGATGCCCGTCCTCACCGTGCTGGGTGAAGGGGTCGGCCTGTTCGCCGGTTGGCTGATCAGCGTGACCAGCCTCCATCTCGACCCCGTTTTTTACGTCGCCAACTCCATCGACGCGGTCGAGCAAAAGGACCTCTTCACCGGCCTGCTCAAGGCGCTGATTTTCGGCGGCGTGGTGGGAACGGTCGGCTGCTTTTACGGCATTCAAGTGGAAGGCGGCGCGGAGGGCGTCGGCAAGGCCACGACCAAATCGGTGGTGACTTCCCTCACCTGCATGCTTGCCATGGACGCGCTTCTCACGGCATTAATTTACTTCATCCTATGAGCGAGCCCAAGAGCCCCTACGCCCTCGAAGTCCGCGGCCTGACCCGCAGCTTCGGCTCGCGCAAGATTTTGTCGGACGTGAGCTTTCAGCTCAAGCATGGCGAAATCCTCATCATCATGGGCGGCAGCGGCTGCGGCAAGAGCACGCTCCTTCGGCATATCATCGGCTCGTTGAAACCGGATGCGGGGGAAATTTATATCCACGGCACGGAAATCACCAAATTGAACGATGAGGAAATGTCCAAAGTCCGCAAGCGCTTCGGGATGCTCTTCCAGACCGGGGCGCTTTTCAATTCCCTCACCGTGGGCGAAAACGTCGCCCTGCCCATCCTCGAATCGAGCGATGTCTCTGCGAACATCGCCGAGCTGGTCGTGAAGCTGAAGCTGGAGTTGGTCGGCCTGACCGGGTTCGAGCACCTGAAGCCGGCCCAAATCTCCGGCGGCATGAAGAAGCGGGTCGGCATGGCCCGCGCCCTGGCCCTCGACCCCGACATGCTCTTTTGCGACGAACCGACCGCCGGACTCGACCCGGTAATGACCGCCGTGATCGACACGCTGACGGTCGACCTGACCAAGAAGCTCGGCCTCTCCGCCGTGGTGGTGACCCATGACATGACCAGCGCTTTCCGGATCGCCACACAGATGATCTTTCTCTTCGAGGGGAAAATTATCGCCTCCGGCACTCCGGACGAGATCAAGAATAATCCCAACCCGATTCTCCAGCAATTCATCAACGGACATGCGGATGGACCCATCCCGTTCAAGCTTTCCAAGGACGACTATTTCAAACGCCTGATAGGGTCTTAAATCACGAGAAGGAGCACGCCATGCAAGAAACCAGTACCAACAAATTGATAGCCAGCGCCACCGTTTTAGCCGCCGTGCTGATGTGCGCCGCGCTCAGCTTTGCCATCGGCAAATGGTCGTTCGGCAACCACGGCTACGAACTCATCATTAAATTCCCCAATGCCACCGGGATCACTGCCAACAGCGAGGTCAAGTACGCCGGGGCCCATGCCGGGCGCGTCAAGGAAGTCCGGCTGATCTCGCGCCAGGACCAAACGCAGGACCCCGGAACCAGCCTGTTCAACTGCGTCGAAGTCGTCATTGAAGTCGACAGCCAAATTCAAATTGGCAAGGACGTGGCCGCAACCATCAAGCAGGACGGGTTCGGCATCTCGGCCAAGTATGTCTTGCTGACTCCCGGCCCGGATCACAACAGCCCGGCGCTCGTGGACGGCGACATTGTGCAGGGCGAAATGCCCTTTGACCTGTCCGATTTGATTCAACCGGCCGGTGATGCGATGGAACAAGCCAAGACGATGCTCACCAAATTGGGACCGGTGATGGACCGGCTCGACGTGATCAGCCAAAAGATGCAGACGTCTCTGCCGCCTTTGATGGATCACGCCGACAAGTTCCTGCTGGACGGCGACGACGTGATGGCGAATTTCAATTCTCCTGAAGGCCGCAAACGGCTCAACGACATGCTCGACAGCCTGCGCGTCTCGACCGAAAATCTGAAAGTCGTCAGCACGAATGCCAAGGCGCTCACGGCGACGCTGGCGGAAAAGCCGTGGCGCGTTTTCTGGGGCGGCTCGACGGTCAAGCCGCCTCCGGAAGACGATATCTTGAAATCGAACAAGGTGATCCGTCTTAAGCCGGATGTGGACGTGAATGGCGATACGACACCCGCCAAGAGCCCCTAATTCGTTGGACTGAATTCGCGCAAGCGTCCGGTCAGGGCCAGCTTGACCCATTGCCAGCGCTTGTTGATCGTCCAGCGCGGCGGAAAGAGGGGGCTGAAACCGGTCAGGTCCTGGTCTTGCGCCGCCAGGGTGATCCGCGCAAAAGCCTCGTTGCATTCCTGGGCAATCCGGCCCTCCGTCCGTTCGATCGCCGGAAAAGGCTGGCCTACTTCAATCAGCACGTTGGGCCGGTCTTCTCGGAAAAAATCGTACCGCATCGCCACCGGTACCAGGAGCGCGTGCGGCGAACTCTGGGCGAGATAGTCGGTCCCCGGCTTGGTTTCGACCGGTTCGTTTTGACGGCAGATCCGGCCCTGGGGAAAAATCCAGATGGCCGTCTCATTTTTTTGCAGCAGGCGCTGGGCATAGCGAAGCGAAGCCGCTGATCGCAAAGGGCTGCTGAGATCGACCGAAAACGCGCCCAGCCAGGTGAAGAAGCGGTAATGCTTGAGCTGCTTTTCCTCCATCATGCAATAAACGGCTTTGTGGCGCATTTGCCGGGTCAGAAGGTAGATGATCAGCCCGTCCCACCAATTCGTGTGGTTGCAAAAAAGGATCACCGGACGATCCTCCGGCAGGTTGCATAGACGCTCCAGGCCGCGGCCCGCGATGGTGTGAAAAGCGCGGCGAGCCAGCCATCTAAAGTAGATGAACAGCAACGAATCGAGAATGTCGTTTTTATTGGCCGCGATCACACGACTAACCTAGGGCGTCTCTTCAAAATTGCTAATCTCAAAATAGGCCCTAAAATAAAGTTTCCTCATGGCCGCATCTCAAAAAATCAAACTGGGACTTCTGCAAACCTGGGCGGATGCCGATCCGGTTTCCAACCTGAAACGAACGCTCCAGCTCGCCCACGCCGCGGCGGATCAGGGCGCACAGATCATCTCCACGCAGGAGCTATTTCGTTCCCCCTACTTTTGCCAGAGCGAGGACCACGCGAATTTCGCCCTAGCCGAGGAAATCCCAAATGGGCCGAGCACGCAGGCTTTCTGCGAACTGGCCAAGGCGCGCGGCGTGGTGATCGTCGCTTCGCTCTTCGAGAAGCGGACGGCGGGCATTTATCACAACACCGCCGCGATCATCGATGCCGACGGCGCCTATCTCGGCAAGTACCGCAAGATGCACATTCCCGACGACCCGCTTTTCTACGAGAAATTTTATTTTACGCCGGGCGATCTCGGGTTTCGCGTCTGGAACACGCGCTTTGGAAAGATCGGCGTGCTCATCTGCTGGGACCAATGGTTTCCCGAAGCCGCGCGGCTCACGGCGATGGCCGGCGCGCAAATTCTCTTTTATCCGACCGCCATTGGCTGGCATCCGAGCGAGCGCGAAAAGTATGGCGAAGCGCATCATTCCTCGTGGGAAACGATCCAGCGTTCGCACGCCGTGGCGAACGGCTGCTATGTGGCCGTAACCAACCGGGTTGGCCTCGAACGCCCGATTGGCGGCGACGGCATCAAGTTCTGGGGCCAGAGCTTCATCGCCAACACGTCGGGGCAAATCGTCGCCAAGGCGGCCCTCGAGGAGGAACAAATCCTCGTCCACGAAATCGATCTCGCCACGGTCGATGTCACGCGCACCCATTGGCCCTTTCTGCGCGACCGCCGCATCGACGCCTACGGCGATCTGACCAAGCGGCTGGTGGATTAAGAACGACACGTCATGAGCGCAACTCCAGCGGACACAACCGCCACGCCCCGCTCCCTCGGCTTTCGGATGCCGGCGGAATGGGCGCATCACGACGCGACCTGGCTCACCTGGCCGCGTCCCGAGGGCATCAGCTTTCCCGATGCGTTTGAAACCATCCCCGCGATCTGGGCGGGTCTCGCCAAATTGCTCGCCGAGGGCGAGCAGGTCCACATCAACGTCTTTTCGCCCGAACACGAAACTGACATCCGCGCCGCGCTGAAAAAAGCCGGCGCCCCTGTCGATACGCGCATTCATCTTCATCCTTTTCCAGCCTACGAACCGTGGTGCCGCGATCACGGTCCGATCTTTATTCGCAACGAGCGCGAAATGGCGATTGTCGATTGGCGCTACAACGCCTGGGGCGGCAAATATCCGCCCTGCGATCTCGACGACGATGTGCCGCAACATGTCGCGAAGCTCCTCGGTATGCGCCTCTTTTCGCCGCCGATGATTCTCGAAGGCGGTTCCATCGAAGTGAATGGCGAAGGCACTTTGCTGACCACCGAAGCGTGTCTGCTCAACAAGAACCGCAATCCGAATCTCACGCAAAAGGAAATCGAAACCTACCTGCGCGATTATCTCGGCGTGGAGCAAATTCTCTGGCTGGGCGAAGGCATTGTCGGCGACGACACCGATGGCCATATCGACGACCTGACCCGTTTCGTCGATGCGAACACGATGGTAACCATCGTCGAAGAAGACCCCGCCGACGAAAATTACATCCTTCTGCGCGAGAACAGCAAGCGGCTCGCCGCGATGCGCGATCCCAACGGCAAGCCGTGGCGCATCGTCGATCTGCCCACGCCCGGCTACATCGAGAAGGACGGCCAGCGCCTGCCCGCCAGCTACGCGAATTTCTACATCGCAAACGAGGTTGTGGTGATGCCCGGCTTCAATCATCCCAACGACGCCAAGGCGCGTGATATTTTGCAGCGACTCTTTCCCACGCGCCGCGTCGTGCTCTGGCTCGCACTCGACTTGATCTGGGGCCTCGGCGCATTTCACTGCATCACGCAGCAGCAGCCCAGTTTTTAAAGTGCGACGGTCATAGACCGCCGCTACATTCCAACCTATGCGCTGGCTTCTCACCTCCTGGGGCTCGCACGGGGACCTGCATCCGTTTCTCGCGCTCGGCCGCGGCCTGATCGCACGAGGTCATCAAGCGACCCTCGTCGGGCATCCCGACTGGGGCGCGGAAACCGAAGTGGCCGGGTTGCGTTTTGTCTCGACGGGCGAGCTGTCGCGCGAGGACTTCATCCGGGACCATCCCAAGGTCATGTCGATGAAGTGGGGCGGCCTCGTTTCGCTCCACACGCTGGTGAACCGGGCCATCGCACCGGGTTTCGACCACACCGTTGCGGCGCTGCTCGCGGAAGCTCCGACGCACGACGCGATTATTGCGCATCATTTCGCTTTCCCCGCTCCGGTCGTGGCGGAATTGACCGGACTGCCCTGGGCGACGGTAAGCCTCGCCCCCGGCGTCGTGCCCTCGGCCTACTCGTTGCCGGGCGCGAACTTTGGCCGGGCCGGACGCGGATTTTTCGGGCGCGGCTGGAACCGGCTTATCTGGTCGGGAGGCCAAGCCATCTCCCGCAGAATGGTAGATCCGGTGGTTAATCGCTTACGCGTTAAGCACGGACTGCGACCGGTTCGCGACGCGATTTTCGAAGCCCACTCACCCACACTGAATCTCCAACTTTACAGCGAGCATTTCGCAACGCGTCCGCCCGACTGGAGCGCGGAAAAGCGGCTTGCAGGCTTTTGCTACTTCGATCCGCCCGGTGCGACACTGTCCCCGGAAATCGAGGTGTTTCTGAATGATGGAGAACCGCCCATCCTCTTCACGCTCGGCTCAATTGCAGTACAAAAGCCAGGAGCTTTTTTTAATAGCGCAGCCGGAGCGCTTGAGACTTTGGGCTGGCGCGGCATCCTGCTCATCGGCCTGGAGAAAAATCGGCCCGCCCAACTGCCCAAGTCGATCCTCGCAGTTCCCTATGCACCCTATGGTTTGCTCATGCCTCGTGTGCGTGCGGTCGCGCATCAATGCGGCATCGGGACGCTCTCGCACACTCTGCGCGCGGGCGTGCCGTCGGTGGCGTGTCCCTTCGCGTTCGATCAACCGAACAACGCGCGCCGGCTCGAAGCCCTGGGCGTGGCCGAGGTGGTGTTGCCGCATCAGCATGACGCGTGGCACATCGGGCAGGCGTTGGAGCGATTGCTTGCAAGCGATGCCCCGGCCCGCGCGCAACGCCTGGGCAACCTGATCCGCGCTGAGGATGGCGTGGCGCGGGCGTGCAGTATTTTAGAGGAGGTTTTTAAAATGTAGCGGCGGTCTATGACCGCCGTGGATAGTCAATACGCTTTCTTTCGTTGTCGGCGGTCGTAGACCGCCGCTACATTGTACACCAGATGAAATGGCGCATCGTCCTCACCGTCCTCTTCGTGCTCATGTTATTTGCGGGCTTCGCCTACCTTTACGTGAACACTTTCGTGCGCAAGCACCAGCACGCGGTCATTCTCTTTGTCGTCAACGGCCTCGACTTGAACACACTCAATATGGCCCGGCAACAGTTGGGGCGCTCGCCCTTGCGCAGCGACCCTGACGACCCGGCCATCGGCGACGCGAGACGGCTGGCGGCCTATCGGAGCGAAACGCTGAATCTCGATTCGTTTTGGAACATCGCGCTCCTCAGCCTTCAGGAGCCGGGTCAACCCGTGCCCGACGAGGGAGCGGATGCCACGGCGCTCGCCTGCGGCCAACGGGTCGAGAACAGTTTCGTCGGCGGCGAGACGCTCCCATCGCTCATCTATGCAGCGGAAAAGTCGCAGCGCGCCACCGGACTGGTGACCACCAGTTCCCTGGTCCAACCGACGCCGGTGGCTTTTTACTCGAACATCAAGGGAACGCCGGAGCCGTATCGCAATGCCACCGATCTGCTTTATTCAAAAATCGACGTCGTGCTGGGCGGCGGCGAACAATATTTCACCCCGGCCAATGCCACGAACGAGTGGGGCCGGCGCGACGGTCGCGACCTGATCAAGGAAGCGAAGGACAGCGGTTACACGATCGTTCGCACGCGCGATGAGCTGAACAATATTTCGACCTGGCGAACACGCCAGAT
>Ga0182024_10005307_pt1 | contig 28988 bp, 22 predicted proteins | sample P32metaG_FD_120480 | JGI IMG/M metagenome (GOLD analysis project Ga0182024, IMG submission 120480) | Permafrost microbial communities from Stordalen Mire, Sweden - P3-2 metaG (Illumina Assembly) | ecosystem: Environmental > Terrestrial > Soil > Wetlands > Permafrost | place: Sweden: Stordalen...
ATAGGATCGCCGCCGAAGAAGTTCACGTCAACAACCTGACCCAGGGTGAACGGTCCAGGTGTGGAGGCACAGTCGTTGCCGTCCAGGTGCGTGTCGTCCGGCGCGTTGTCGCAGGCGATCGTCTGTCCCACGAGCGCAGCATTCACCGTAAAGGTGAAATTGAGCGCGTTAATGGCTGCCCCAGTCTGGTTGAGGAACGCAAGGCAGGCGGCATCGCCGCTAAAGCCCGTGGTTGCAAAGACGGGCTGAGTGCAGTCGCCCCAATCCACGGTGTACTCCACACCTGTACTTTGGATAAGATTGAAACTCCCGATGGTCGCCGGTTGCGGATCGAAAATAACGTGAATATCGTCGGCGAATGCAACGCCAGAGAAAACGAGCACGAGAAGTGCTAGGAGGGCTAGGCGAATAAAATTCTTCATAATTTTTTCTCTACAACTTTCTCCACGGATTAAATACTGGGAATAGGGTATACCAATCCCGGAGTGTGTCAACAAAAAAGGCAGGTACCAAGGGTTACATTTTGAAAGTAATGGTACTCGGAAAAAGCGCGCTCCATGCGGAAAATCGAGGGTCTTGCTGTCCCAAAAAATTGCGTCGAGTTGGTTCCCTAAAGTCATGCACCCTGAGGTACCCGGGGGCTCTCCCCTCGCCCCGGAGGACCGCTTTGCGAAACGGTCCGCGGGCTGGCTATCCCTATAAACTGCTGAAAATAAATAGGTTGATGCTAATTAGCGGAGGTTGCCGGAGCGAGCATCACAGCTTGCCAGATTCGCTTTTCGCTTCCTTCAGGATCGCTGCGCTCGCGTCGCCATCCTTCCACTCGGAGAAGAACTCTTCGTAGGCGACCTTCGCGGCGCCCTTGTCCCCGCCGAGCGCCCGCGCTCGGCCGAGCTCGAGCCTCGCGAGTGTTCCGAGCGGGAAATTGACCACCAACCCAGGGTGATCAAGGATCTTCTGGAACTCCACGGCCGCTTGCTGACCGAGGCTCTGCTTCAGGAACGCTTGGCCGCGAACGTAGATGGGATACATCGTGGAGAACTGAAATTGCGTTGGCTGGCCCAGTTCGTAAGGCGAAGCTGCCCGCAATAACTCCACAGCCTTCTTGCCATCGCCGCCGGCCAGGGCAATGGACGCCCGAATGGTTGGCAGCCAGTAGCCCTGAATCATGGTGCCGAGGGGAGACTCGCGGTCGAGCTTGTCAGCGAGCTGCTGCGCCTTGGCGGAATCGCCAGAACGCGCGAACGCCAAGGCCGCCAGCAGCTCCACGTCGCGGCCGCCGCTGAGCGCTAGCGCCGCGGCCGCAGCTTGGCGCGCTGCAGCGCTGTTGCCAAATTCTGCTTCGCGCAGCGCTTCGTTCGCTTGCCACGCTGCCGCCGTTTCCACGGCGTCCGCGTGCTTCGCGGCATCCACCGCGCGTTTCGATAGGTCGTTCGCCGGCCCCAGCCGCCCGTGATAAGCCTCGGTATCCGATTGCGCGGAGAGCAGCATGTCTTCCGCGCCAGGTTTTCCCGCGGCCCAGTCGAGCTGCTCCTTCATGGAGGTGTCGTCGTGTAATAGAAAAGCCAGTTCATAGCGCGCTAGGCGCAGCGTGGGCCCGTCGAGTTTGCGGTTTTGCGATTGTTCCCAGGCGGACTTGGCGTCTTCGAGGCGGCCCAGTGCGCAGTACGCCCCGATCAAATTGGCATAGCCCGCGGCGCTATTCGGTTTAATTTGCAGCGAAGCGCGCGTCTCCTCCACGGCTTTTTCGTATTGCCCCAGGGTGATGTAGTTCACGGCCAGATTTCCGTGCGGCACGTAGTCTCCGGGATAATCGAGCAGCCATTGCGAATAGCTGTGATCCGCTTTCTCCAGTTCTCCGGTAACGTTGCTGAAATATTTTGTTTCGATGTCGAAGCGTTCGCGTTCGCTGACGCGATCGCGCAGCTCGTACGCCTTCTTGTACGCAGCAGTCGCCAGACTCGGCTGGCCAAGATTGCTATACACCGCGCCCATGGAGGAATACGCTTGCGCGAAGTTGCCATCCAGTTCGAGCGCTCGTTTGTAGAATGGCAATGCCGCGGATTCGCCTTTTTCCCGAGAAGTGCGCCGGCCATCGCTGAAAGCTTTTAAGGCTTCGAGCGAACCCGTGGTGGCTTGGTCGAGCGGTTTGCTGAAGCGTTCCACGGAAGCCAGCGATTCGCCCAATTTTTGACGAAGGTCGTCGCCGGCTTTGTCCAAAGCTTTCAGAACGCGGTCGCGATTTTCCGCTTGGGCATCGGCATTCGCCAGAACATCTCCGGTTTGACAATCGATGGCTTTCAACCCAATCAGGTATTGATTGCCAACGCTGACGATGGAACCGCTTAGCACCGCGCGGCCATCCGCTCGCATGCATACCTCGCGAGCGACGTCCTGCGTCAGTTGTTCGGTGCGCGATTTATTCATCAGCTTGAGCGTAGCGGCAATTTTTTGATCCGAAAGAACGTTGAGGAAAGGCGACTGGCCCAACTGAATCGCTAGCGCTTGTTTCAGCGTGTCGTCGAAAACCGTATCTTGCGTGGAGTTGGCAAAATCCGCCAGAACCACCGTGTCGCGGTCGGTGAGTTTGCCGGCGCCGTGCGGCCGCAGAAACCAGTAAACGCCTCCGCCAATTCCGAGCGTCAGCGCCACGAGCGCCGCTACCAAAATTTTCCATGGAAATTTTCGCGCGGGTTCTTCGGCAGCGGCTTCTTCCAGATCTACTTCCTCGAAGTCTTCGACGTTGCGAGCGGCGGAGACCCTTCCCGAAGATGCGGTCTTTGCTTTTACCTGCGTCGTGGTCTTCAGCGCGGTCGCGGATACGCGCTGGCTCTTCGAGGAACGCCGCACCGCGGACTTGGTCGACGGTTTAGTGTCCAGCGCTTCCGGCTCTTCCGGCAGATCGCTGAAGGCAGAAGTTTGCCCGGTCGAGTTGCGCTGCAAGCGTTTTAATTCCGAGCGCAGTTCCGAAGCGTGCTGGTAGCGAAGATCGCGGTCCTTCTCGAGCGCGCGGCTGATAACGTTGCGCAGCTCGTCGGGCATGTCCGGGTTGTAGCGCAGCGGAGACTGCGGCGCGCGATTCAGAATCTCCGCGAAAATTACTCCGGTGGTATCTCCGCGGAAGGGAAGAACGCCCGTGGCCATTTCATACAGCACTACGCCAAACGAAAAAATGTCGCTGCGCGTGTCGAGTTCTTTGCCGCGCACCTGTTCCGGCGACATGTACGCCACGGTGCCGACGGCGGTGCCTGGACTGGTGAGGTGATCGGTGTCCACGCCCATGGTGACGGTGGCGTCGGACGGCGCAACCGAACCCGGATTCACCTTGGGGTTGATCATCTTTGCCAAGCCGAAATCGAGAATCTTGGCGTGGCCCCGTTTGGTGATGAAAATATTTGCCGGCTTGATATCGCGGTGCAGAATGCCTTCGGCATGCGCGGCATCCAGTGCGTCTGCGAGGTCGATGGCGATTTCCACGGTGCGCGGCACATCGAGCGTGCCGGCGGCGATCAGATATTTCAGCGTCACGCCATCCAGGTGTTCCATGGCGATGAAGCGTTTGCCTTCGTGCTCGCCAATTTCGTAGATGGTGCAGATATTTGGATGGTTCAGCGCGGAGGCCGCGCGTGCTTCGCGGCGAAAACGCTCGAGCGAAGCGGGATCCTGCGCCATTTCATCGGGGAGAAATTTTATGGCCACGAAGCGGCCGAGCTCCGTGTCTTCGGCTTTGAAGACCACGCCCATACCGCCGCCGCCCAGTTTGTCGACAATGCGGTAGCGGGAAATGGTTTGACCGATCATGCGTGTGCCGAAGCGTCCGAACGTTTCTGGGGGACGTGCTTAGAACCTTGTGACTGCAGATGATATGTGCATAGCCTAAGCCGAGTCAAAGGTGTAACGCGAGACATCCAATAGAAGATAACGTCCGTCGGCGATCTTTGGATGAGACCAGGTTTTCAAAACCCTCCGAGTCGCGTCAGGAAGTCGCCTCGCATACGCCGGCCTGGGGAGGTAGTGACTTCTGTAGCCGTTTCGTTGCACGAGCGAAGTCTTGGAGCTCGTGCTGTCCGGAACGCAGGGGGCGCTTCCATAACACAACTTTGCAGGTGCGCCGGAATTGCACAGATTTCCTCTAATTAAAACATTGACGGAATGAGACTTAAACGTGTAGCGTAATAGGGTTTCGCGAGTATCGTTTTCGTCGCAAAATGCATCTATATAGAAGTGTTTACCGGCAGGGTTCCGGGCCCGGACGCGGCACAGGCGCGGCGAGAGAAACGGGCGTTCGGCAGTGATTTTCTCGAAACAGCAAGCCAGGGTGTAAGTGTTATGTTTTCGCGCAGGTGCGAGAGCCTGTCCGCAGCGCGGCGCGACATAGCCGTAAGATGGGTTCGAGTTTTTGTAGTGCAGTACGAGATTGGGAGGTTTTCGTGGCAGCAGTAGGTTTGGAAGAAAAATATGAAGCGGTAAAGGCGCTTATCGCCGTGGGCAAGGAGCGCGGATACCTGCTGTATGATGAAGTCAATGATTCGCTCCCAGCGGAAGTGCATTCCTCGGAAGAGATCGACGATTTACTGACGACCTTTGAACGCAACGGCATTGAGATTTACGAAGATGCCGCATCGGCGAAAGCGGCGCGCGCGGTGGAAGTTTCGACCGAGCCCGGCGAGCGGGACGATGTCCGCAAAGACGACGTGCACTCCGACGAGGGCAGCAGCGAACTCGATTTGACTCCGGGTTCGCTCGAAAAGACGAACGATCCCGTGCGCATGTATTTGCGGGAAATGGGCACCGTGCCGCTGCTGACGCGCGAAGGCGAAGTGACCATCGCCAAGCGCATCGAGCGCGGACAACTCGTGGTGATGAAGTCCATCACCCGGTCGCCGATCGTGATCAAGGAACTGATCGCGGTGGGCGAGGATTTGCGCAAGGGCGCGCGCTCCATCAAAGAGATCGTTATCTTTGACGATGAAGAGCTCACCGAAGAGAAGATCGCCAACAAAACCAAGCAAACGCTGAAGTACATCGAGAAGATTGCCAAGCTTTACGACACCGCGCTGAAGCAAGCGGTAAAGCTGGACAAGACGCCGAAAGCGAAAAAGAAAGCGTACATCCGCGCGAAGTGGGAAGTGGCACGGACGCGCGTGGAAATTTCCGTCGCGATTCGCGACATCGATTTCAACCTGTTTGAGAAAAAGCGGTTGATCGACAAAATGCGCGGGACGGTTGAGCGTTTGCAATCGCTGGAGCGCGAAGCGGGGCGGCTCGAGCGGCGCGCGGACGTGGCCAAGGGCGACGTGGCGGCGGAAGCGCGCAAGGAATTGCGCACGCGCCGCACTGAACTGAAAGATATCGAAGACGCCAGCGAAGTGGGCTTGACGGAACTGAAGCGCACGCTGACGTTCATTCACCGCGGCGAAGCGGAAGCCGAGCAAGCCAAGAAAGAATTGATCGAAGCCAACTTGCGCTTGGTGGTTTCCATCGCAAAAAAATATACCAACCGCGGTTTGCAATTCCTGGATCTGATTCAGGAAGGCAACATCGGTCTGATGAAGGCCGTGGACAAGTTCGAGTGGCGCCGCGGCTACAAATTCTCGACGTATGCCACGTGGTGGATTCGCCAGGCGATCACGCGCGCCATCGCCGACCAGGCGCGCACCATCCGTATTCCGGTGCACATGATCGAAACCATCAACAAGCTGGTGCGCACCAGCCGCCAACTGGTGCAAGAACTGGGACGCGAGCCGACCAGCGAAGAGATCGCCAAGCGCATGGACATTCCAGTGTCCAAGGTGCGCAAGATTTTGAAAATCGCGCAAGAGCCGATTTCGCTCGAGACGCCGATTGGCGAAGAGGAAGATTCGCATTTGGGAGATTTCATCGAAGACAAGGCCGTGGTTTCGCCGTCCGATGCGGTGATCAACCTGAATTTGAAGGAGCAGACGTCTTCCGTTTTGAAGACGCTGACGCCGCGCGAAGAAAAAGTAATCAAGATGCGCTTCGGCCTGGACGATGGCAGCGAGCACACGCTCGAAGAGGTCGGCCAGTCGTTCGCGGTTACCCGCGAACGCATCCGGCAGATCGAAGCCAAGGCGCTGCGCAAGCTGCGGCATCCGTCGCGCTCGCGCAAGTTGCGCGCTTTCCTTGAAGGCCCGTCGCGGGATTATCTTTAGAAAGACCAGCACCACTCACGCCAGGAAATTACCACCGCGGAAATCGTTCTAACGGACGAAATTACGACCCGCGGAAATAGTTGAACGTCAAAGACGCCTCCGAAACCTTCAGAGGCGTTTTTTATTTGCCGCGAAATTCGGCGCGCAGTAGCCCACGGGTAGTTTTTTTTTTAAGAAGAGCGTTCCCCTGCCACCTCGGGAGCAACTCTAGTGGAAGTAGGATTTGCACCACTCGTTTAGGACGTAGAGGCTCCAGGGGCGGGACCAGGTGGTTTTGCCGGATTGGAAGTCGGCCCAGATGTTATGGAGCGCGTTAGGCTTGAGGAACGGGGCGAGGGCTGGGGCGGGGGCGCTAAAGCTGGTAGTGAGGCGGTCGCGCAATGGGCCGCGGAGCCAGGTTTCCCAGGGAAGCGTGAAGGTGCGTTTAGGCTGCGCGAAAATTTCGCTCGGTAGGGCGTCGCCGAGCGCCGTTGTCAGCAGAGCCTTCTGTTGGCCGGGGCGGCGGCGGGCTTCGTCCGGCAAGGAGCAAACAAATTCGACAAGCGGGGTATCGAGGAGCGGCACGCGAACTTCGAGGGAACGGGCCATGCTGACAGAGTCCGTGTCGCGGAGTAACGTGCTGGCCATGTAGGTGCGCATTTCCAGCCAAGCGGTGGCGGCGACGGGAGGAAGTTTGCGGGCTTCGTCTGAAGTACGTTCAAGCCAGCCGAGCCAAGTGGGATCGAGGGTAACGCCGTCGGCATTGATCGTGCTGGGACGGAAGCGGGGATCGATGATTCGTTCGAGTTGGCCGGGAGGAAACAGAGCGCGCGCGAAAAAATAAGGATGCGGAAGGCGGTCCGGATAATTCCAGGCGGATGCGGCTTTACGGGCGGCGTCCGGAGAATGCGTCTGACCGGCAAAAATTCGCGCGAGTGGAGCGCTGGCTTTGCGGAGTATGCCTGGAACGAAATAGGCAGTGCGAACCAGGCTGGCCATGCGCGGAACGTCATCGAAAGTGCGGTAGCCGGCAAAGAGTTCATCGCCACCAAGTCCCGAGAGGGCGACTTTGAGGCCCACTTCGCGAGCGGCCCAGGAGACGAAATAGGTGTTGATGCCGTCCATGGTGGGTTGATCGAGAGCGTGGAGAGCTTCCTCCAGGCGGGAAAGCATGGCGCCCGCGTCAAGAGGAACTTCCTGGTGCTGCGTGTTCGAGCGTTCTGCGATGGTTCTGGCGAGCTGCGCTTCGTCGTAAGGGGTTCCTGGGAAAGTCAGCGTAAAACTGCGAATTCCAGGATGGGCTTTGCCAGCGAGCGCGGCGATAGCGCCAGAATCGAGGCCGCTCGAGAGGAAAAGGCCGACGGGAACGTCGGCTACGAGGTGGGAACGGACGGCATCTTCAAGAAGCGGGCGCATTTTTTGCGCGGCGGATTCGAGGTCGAAGATTTTCTTGGGATCGCGGGCGGCAGGAGAATGCGTGGGATCCCACCAGGGACGAGCGCGCGGGGTGCGGCGGCGATCAGGTACGTAGAGCAACATGCGATGCCCCGGGGGCAGAGAGAAGACGCCTTCAAGGATGGTGACGGGCTCAGAGACGCTGCCGAAGAGGAGGTAGGAGGTGAGAGCATCCTGGGAAAGTTGCGGCGGCGAAGAATCGACGGAAAGCAACGCGCGAACTTCCGAGGCAAAGGCGAAGCCGTTTTTTGTTTGCGTGTAGTACAGAGGCTTGATGCCTAGAGGATCGCGAGCGAGAAATAAAATCGGGGAGATGGCGTGGCGCTCGCGAAGATCGAGCAAGGCAAAGGCGAACATGCCGCGGAGTTCGGTGAGGCTGTCTTCGCCCCATTCCTCCCAGGCGTGTACGAGGATTTCGGTGTCGGATTGCGTGGCGAAACGATGGCCGCAGAGGATGAGGCGTTCACGCAGCTGGCGATAGTTGTAAAGTTCGCCGTTGAAAACAACGGCGACGTCGTGATTTTCGTTCCAAATGGGCTGATGGCCGCCGGGAAGATCGATGATGCTGAGGCGGCGCATGCCCAGCGCGAGACCGGGAGCACGAGGTTCGCCGAGCAGGAAGCCTTCTTCATCGGGACCGCGATGAAGCATGGCCGCGGCCATGGCGCGAACGCGGGATTCGGCTTCCGCAGTGCGGGTAGCAAATGCGACGCCACAGATTCCGCACACGCTAGCGTTCAATCTCCGGAGTAGTGAGGAATGCGGCGCCCGCGCGAATGAAATGCTCTCGCAGATGGAAGCGAGGAATCTTGAGGCGCTGATCGGCATACCAGCCGAGGAACGCGCGCAGCAGCATGAGGAACAGCGTGAGAGTGGCGGAGGCGACCAAGACAAAGAAGGATTCGCGCTCGAGGAGCAGGCTCCAATCAAAAGCTTCATCCCATCCGGGATAGAGATATTCGAGGGCGCGGCGCAGACCAAGGCCTTGCATGGGGAGGCGCGCGAGACGGACGTGCGCGAAGCTCGAATAGTCGTAGGCGGCGGGATAGCCGGGCACCGCGCTGATGGCTTGCGCGAAATTGGCGGGATTTTGCAGATCCTTGCGCGTGAGCAGATGGCCCTCAGCATTGCGCATTAGGACGCGATAAGTGGGGTCGACGATGATCCACTGTCCGTCGAGGTGAACTTCAGCGACGACGTGCTTGGCGTTGCGCTCCGGGGTAAGCAGGAGCAAGCGGCGAGCCTCCAAACCAGCACTGCGCGAAAGATTGAGAAAGGCGTTGGTAGCGGTGCCGCAGACCGCGAGGAGTTGCTGATAGTTTAGCGTGGCTTCCGGATCGCGCTTAGAAAACTCTTCGGGATTGAGGGCCACCGTGCGGGGCGCGCCGCTGCGCATCCAGCTGAGGATGAATTCGACTTTCTGTTCGGGCAAGGCGGCCGCGGGAACGACCGCGTCGGAGAAGCCTTTCAGATACTGACGAACGGAGTATTCCCATCCCGCGGAGTAAATGAGCGAGATAAACGCGAGCGCCAGGACGGTATTGGCGGTCCACCAGGTGGCGCGAAAAGTGGTATGGCGGGTCTTCGGCAACGCGTTACTCCGCTGGAACGAAATCTTGAATGACGTCAGTATACAACTGTTCCATTTGCTTTACGGGCTCGTCCCAACCGAGCTCAGAGGCGACCGTCGGGCAGCCGGCGGCGAGGCGAGCATACAACGAACGGTCGCTTAACAAAAGATTTAGCGCGTTGGCAAGATCCGGTTGATGGTGTTCGACAACCAGGCCGGCGCGATCCTTTAAGAAAGGCGCAATGCCGCATTGCTGGGTGACGATTACGGGAGTTTGCGCGGCCACGGCCTCCGCGGCGGTGTTGCCAAAATTTTCGTTTTGCGAAGGAAGCACGAAAACGTCAGCATCGCGATACGCCGACCACTTGGCGTCGGCGAAGAGTGGACCGGTGAAATGAACGCGCGAGGAAACCCCGAGCTGCGCTGCTTGGCGCCCGAGCCGTAACTGCACCCCGCCTTCATCCGGTCCGGCGAAAACGAGCTGCAAAGATCCTCCGTCAAGCGTATCGGGCAAACTGGCAAAAGCGCCTAACAGCAGTTCGGGACTCTTCTTCGTTGATAGACGTCCCAGAAAGAGAACCAGTTTCGCGTCCGGCGCGATTCCTTGGGCGGCGCGAAACGCTCCCGGTGCGGGCAGAGCTGCAGGCACCGAAACACCATTGGGACGCAGAACGATTTTTTCGCGGGCCATACCACCGGTAACCAGCTCCGCGACTTCCTGCTCGGAAGTGGCGACGAGAGCGCTGGCCCCACGAAGCAAACGCGCACCTAACAGCGAATGATACATCCGTTTAAGCCAGATATTTCTAACAATTGGCAAGAACATGCCGATGGGCTCGACGACGTAGGGGAGACCGCGGGAGCGGCAAGCGCCGGCGACGGCGGGCCCCAATAAATCGTAAAGACCAAAAATATGGACGACGTCGAAGTTCTCGAGGCGGGCGCGGCAATAGCGCTTGACCGCGGGATTCCAGCTTGCGGCGTGATAGCGAAGCCAAGTGGGAAGGTAAATGGCTTGTACGTTGTCGTCGGTAAGGCGCCATCCGAAAGGGGACTGCTCGGCGCGGACCGTAGGGGGGAGCGACGCCAAGCGTTTGCTGACGCCCCAATCGGCGGTGAGCACGGAGACCTCGTGGCCGTGGCGTGCGAGGCGTTCGGACAAGGCGTGGACCTTGACGGGCGGGCCGCCGAATTCGTAGAAGGGAGCGTAGGTTTCGCTGACGTTCAGGATTCGCATTGTTCGCGAAGGATTTTTTTCAGGGATTTGGCGAAGACGCTGAAACGAAATTCGCCTTCGACGCGTTCCTTGCCGCGTTCGCCCATCTTGCGGGCTTGCAGCGGATCGGAAAGCAAAGCGTTGAGGCTGGTGGCAAGTTGAATGGCGTCGCCATGCTGCACGAGGTAACCAGTGACGCCGTCCGTGACGACCTCGGGAGCGCCACCATGGGCGCCCGCGATAACCGGCTTGCCGAAGGCCATGGCTTCCAGATAGACCAGGCCAAAACCTTCGCCGCGACTCGGTAACGCAAAAATATCGCAGGTGGCATAACAGGAAGCGAGTTCCGCGTAACTGAGATTACTGAGGAAATGGACGTGGCGGCGGATACCGTTTTTTTCCGTGAGTTCTTCGAGCCAGGCGCGGTCGTCGCCTTCGCCGACGAGCACGAGTTGCAGATCAGACCACGTGGTAAGGAGACGGGGTAGCGCGGTGATGAGGGTGTCCATACCTTTGTATCGTTCATTGGCGAGCCAGCGGCCAACGGTGAGGATGACACGCCCTTTGGGAAAACTTTCAGGAAGGGGAGCCCGCTGCGCGGAGACGAGAGCTTCAAATTGTGGATCGAGGGCCCACGGAAGAACGCGAATTTTTGCGGCGGGAATTTTCTGTACGGTAGCGACGGACTCCGCAGTGCTATGGCTGGGCGCGAGGATCAGCCCGGCTTTGCGCAGGGCGCGGCGGCGGAGCATGGAGAGCGGCTCGGCAACCTCGATGCCGTGGGTGCAAATGATGGATTTCATGCGCGGGGCGGCGAGGTGCATGGCATCTACGACGGGAGCGAGATTGGGATGCGCGGCCAGGACGAGCTTGGCGTGGCGGCGCGCTGCGCGGACGGCCGTGGCGGCGAAGCGTGCTTTGGCACGTTCTGAGCCGGTGAAGACGAATTGGCGATCGCCGAGCGTGATGCGATGAAGTTCGGGAGAATCGTTGAGCGAGAGGAAACGCGTGTCAAGGCCACGGCTGGCGGCGAACTCCTGCATGACGGCGGCGATGTGGCGGCCGGCGCGTTGCACGCCGCCCGGGGCGTCGAGTTCAGGGAACAGGCCGATGAGCACGGGGTGAGTCTGCCAAGCGCGGTGCCGGAACGCAAGGAGAAGCCGTGACGGACGGTCTTCGTCTCCGGCGAGCGGGTCGCAGCATTCCTTCGCGGCGCAGGATGAAAGTAAGCCTCCTAGCAAGGCGGAACATCCAGCAACGGAACGAGGTCAGCGAGACGATCGAGATAAATATCGGCGGGAACGGCGGTGCGATCATGGACACCGAAGCCATAGTTTACGGCGGCGGCACGCATGCCGGCGTTGCGTGCAGTTGTTACATCGACGTCGGAGTCGCCGATGAGCAGCGCGGCGGTTGGCGGGACGCCGAATTCCTGGAGAATGGTGATGGCGCCCTGCGGATCGGGTTTTTTGGCTAGAAAGCTGTCGCCGCCATAGATTGCGCGGAAGTATTTTGCGAGGTTGAGGGCTTGCAGAATGGTTTTGCTGAGTTCGGTGGGCTTGTTGGTGAGGACGGCCATGGGGATGGGAAACAATTTTTCGAGGGCTTCGGGAACGCTGGGATAGGCGCGGGTCTGGTCTAATTTGTGAGCGTCGTAGATGTGCAGGAACAGTTGCAGGGCGTGGGAGACTTGAGCTTCGTCGGCGTTGTGGCCCATGGCGCGCGCTACCAATTTGGCAGCGCCGTGTCCGATGAAGCTGGAGACGGTTTGCGAGGGCAGCTGGGGGCGGCCTAATTCGCGGAGCATGGCGTTGGTGGAATTGATCAGATCTTGCTCAGAATCGATCAGCGTGCCGTCCAGGTCGAAGATTAGGGCTTGGATTTTGGGGAGAGTGATGGACATTTGTTATTCTTAGGCGTTTCAAGAGTCTCACAGGTTGCTTGCTTCAGGGCGCCCCGGGGTGGCGGATGATGATAGGAGTGTCAGCGCTACGTGTCCTCCCCGTAGCGTCATCCTAAGCCCAGCGATCTGCGCTACCAAAGGCTTTGTGGATGTGGGCCGGTCTGCTACAATAAAGAGCTTCTGAACAGTCTATTTTACGAAGCAGGAATAACTTATGGCGATGAAGTGTGAAATTTGCGGCAAAGGGCCGCAGTATGGGAACGTGGTGAGCCACGCGAATAACACGCGGCGGCGGCGTTGGAATCCGAACTTGAAGCGCGTGCGCGCAGCGAGCGGGAACAACTCGAAACATATACGGGCGTGCACGGCTTGTATTCGAGCTGGCAAGATCAAGAAAGCCGCCTGAGCCTGCCAACTTGCTCCTTCCTCATCTGAAATTGCGCGGGATGCAAACATTGCGAGGGTGGGAAACGGTTGCGTCCACGATGGTGCTGGGCGCCGCGCTGCTGGTGTGCGTGGGGGGCTGCAACAAGCAAGCGCAACACTCCGCGGATGTGTGGGCCACGGTGAACGGGAAGGAGATCAAGCGCGACGACGTGGAGAAATACTATCGCACGCGGGTGAATCCCGAGGGACCGCCGCCTTCGCAGGAAGAAGCGCTTTCGCTGAAGCTGAACGTGCTGGACGAACTGATCAACAACGAGATTTTGATCGAGCGCGCGAAGAAGCTGAACCTCGAAGCCAGCGACGGGGAAGTGGAAGACAAATTTACGGAGTTGAAGAGCCCGTACACGGAAGATGAATTTCAGAAGCAACTGAAAGAACGCGGCGTTTCGGTGGACGATTTGAAGGGCGATTTGCGGCGGCAGCTTTCCATCCAGAAATTGTTGAACCGCGAAGTGGTGGCGAAGATTTCCATTACGGATCAGGACGTGGTGGATTTTTACAACGCGAACAAGGCGCAATTCAATGTGGCGGAGCCGCAATACCGGCTGGCGCAGATCGTGGTGACGCCGCGCAAAGAACCGCAAATCCGCAATCGCAAGAACGACGATGCCACGAATGAGGCGGAAGCGCAGCGCAAAGTGAAAATGCTGATGGATCGCTTGAACAGCGGTGCGGATTTCGCGCAACTGGCGATGGATTATTCGGAAGACATGAATTCGGCGGCAACCGGCGGGGATCTGGGTTACGTGCCGGAGTCGGCGCTGAATCAATCGGATCCGCAGCTCAAAAAAATTGTGCTGGAGCTGAAGCCGGGGCAAGTGAGCCAGCCGATTCAGTTGAAGGATGGCGTGCGCATTTTGAAATTGATCACGCGGGAGTCGCCGGGGCTGCGCGGGATCAACGATCCGCAGGTGCTGCAGACGATTCGCGATACTTTGCGGAACCGCAAGGAGCAATTGCTGCGCGCAGCGTACCTGGCGATTGCGCGGGACGATGCGCGGGTGACGAATTATCTGGCAGAGCAGGTGATGGAGACCGCCGGCAAATTGCAGGATGCGGGGAAGAGCGCGGCTCCCGCCGCAGCGAAGTAAAAAATCACTGATTTTCAGCCACCATTTCTAGCGCGACGGTGCCGCTTAACCCTTAAAGTTTAATCGACCCACGCTAGAACATCGCCGGCATTTACCGCGTGGCCTTCTTTAGCAAGCACCTTTTCAATTTTTCCGTCTTTCGGGGAGCGAATTTCGTTTTGCATTTTCATGGCTTCGATGACCAGCAGGCCTTGACCGGCTGCCACGGCGTCTCCAGGTTTAATTAGGATGCGGATGATTTTGCCGGGCATGGGAGAGACGACTTGCTGGCGCCCTTCGACGGCCAGGGCGCCGTGGCGGCCGCGCCACGCGCGAGGGTCAACGATTTCCGCGCGCATTTCGGTGGTTTCGAGCTGAATTTTTAGCGCGCCATCCGCGGCGGGCGAGACGCGGACTTCGTGCGAACTGCCGTCCAACAAAACGGAAAATACGTGAGGAGCGATTTCGATGGCGTCGATTTCCGCGGGGCTTCCCTCAAGCGTGGCGCGCCAGCGATCGTCATCGCGTGCAAGTTCGACGATGCGGGTTTCTTTGGCGCCCTGCGAAGTGCTTAGCTCGATTTGTATTTTCATGGCTGGCGATCCAGTTGTTCGCGGCGCTTTTCGGTTTTCCAGCGAGAGGGCGCTGCCGCGTTCGGCTCGGAGTGCGATCGCGAAATGTCGTTGGCGTGCCAGAGCGCTGCGGCAATGGCGGCGGCATCAAGTTGCGCAGAGTCGACTTTTGCTGGAACGCGGGAGCGCCGCAGAAGTTCGTCGAGCCACGTGGTGTGAATTTCGGAGCGGAGAAAGTCGGGCTCGCTGAGGATGCGGCGGAAGAGCGCGACGTTGGTCTTGATGCCGGTGATGGTGTACTCCTCGAGCGCGCGGCGGAGGCGGGCGATGGATTCCTCGCGGCTATTGCCCCAGGCGATTAATTTCCCGAGCAGCGGATCATAATCGTTGGGGACGGTCCAGCCTTCGTAGATGCCTTCGTCGAGGCGAATGCCGGGGCCGCTGGGCACGGTGCGCGAAAGAATTTTGCCGGGCGACGGGAAAAAATTATTGTCGGGATCTTCGGCGTAAAGGCGAACTTCCATGGCGTGGCCGCGCGGGGTGAGGGTTTCCCAAGCAAAGGGCAGGCGGTGACCGGCGGCGATGGCAATTTGGAGTTTGACGAGATCGAGGCCGGTGACTTGTTCGGTGACCGGATGCTCGACCTGCAAGCGGGTATTCACTTCCAAAAAATAAAAGTTAGAGTGGGCGTCGACGAGGAATTCAACGGTGCCGGCATTTACATAACGGCCGGCGCGTGCGAGGCGGACCGCGGCGTCGCCCATTTTTTTGCGGAGATCGGGGGTGACAATCGGCGACGGAGCTTCTTCGATTAGTTTTTGATGGCGGCGCTGCACGGAGCATTCGCGTTCGCCGAGGGAGACGACGCGGCCGTGCGCGTCGGCCAGGATTTGCACTTCGACGTGGCGCGGTTTCTCGAGGTATTTTTCAAGATACAAACGCGCGTCGCCGAAAGCGTTGGCGGCTTCCGAGCCAGCATCGCGAAAGGCTGCCGCAAAGCCGGCGTCTTCGGTGACCAGGCGCATGCCTTTTCCGCCGCCACCGGCAACGGCTTTGAGCAGGACCGGGTAACCCATGCTTTGCGCCATGGCTTGCGCTTCGTCGAGTTTCTCAATGGGATCGTTGGTCCCGGGGACGGTCGGAACATCGGAGCGGCGCGCCAATTGGCGGCCGGCAGTTTTTGAGCCAAGGGCTTCCATGGATTCGGCGGAAGGGCCGATGAAGGTGAGTCCGGCTTCGGTGCAGGCACGCGGGAGATCGGCGTTTTCCGCAAGAAAACCGTAGCCCGGGTGAACGGCGTCGCAATCCGCGCGGCGCGCCACGGCCAGGAGTTTGTCAATACGCAGATAACTCTCGCGAGAGGCCGCAGGGCCAATGGCGTAGGCTTCGTCCGCGAGACGTACGTGCAGGGATTTGCGATCCGCTGCGCTAAAGACGACCGCGGATCGGATGCCGAGTTCGCGGCAGGCGCGCAAAATGCGTACGGCGATTTCGCCGCGATTGGCGATCAGAATTTTTTTGAACATAGCGGCCCAGTGAGGCAGCGAAATCTTAGCATGCGCCGGAGGCGGCACTTGCGGCGTGTTAAGTTTGCGTGTCCAATCGTTTGCGGTATAAATGGGCAGTCAAATCGCGGTGGCGGGAGCGAACGATGCTTAAGAAAGTTGTGTTGTTAGCGGCCTTACTTTGCACGGCAGCGGTCCAGGCCGGTGCTCAGGAAGCGATAATCACGCCACCCGACAACCTAATCGTGGACAGCGTGCCAAAAATTCCCGCCGCGATCGCCGATGTCGCCGGGCGGTACGGCTCTTACCGGTCAGCGACCCTACTCGATTGGCATCCGACGCAGCGCGAAATGCTGATCTCCACGCGCTTCGCGGAAACGCCGCAACTGCATCTGGTGAAAATGCCATTGGGCGAACGCCAGCAGCTGACATTTTTCCCGGACGCGGTAACCAACGCACGCTTCGAGCCGAAAGACGGACACTACATTGTGTTTTCGAAAGATATTGGCGGAGGCGAGTGGTATCAGCTGTATCGCTACGATGTGGACAAGGGCGAGGTGACGTTGCTGACGGATGGCAAATCGCGAAACTTGCTGGGGCCGTGGTCCTCGCACGGGGATCGCATTGCCTATATGTCGACGCGACGCACGGGCAAGGATACGGATTTGTGGGTCATGAATCCCGCCGAGCCGAAATCGGATCGTTTACTGACGCAGTTGAGCGGCGGCGGATGGCAGCCGCTCGACTGGTCGCCCGACGACAAGAAGATTTTGCTCGAGGAAGAACTGTCGATTAACGAATCCTATTTGTGGCTGGTGGACACCGCGACGGGAGAAAAAACGGCGTTTTCGCCGCGTGATGGCAAAGAAAAGATTTCTTATGGAGAAGCGCGTTTCAGCAAAGACGGGAAAGGCATTTACGTTACGACGGATCAAGATTCAGAATTTCACCGACTGGCGTATCTCGATCTTCTCTCCAAACAGCCCAAGTTTCTGACAACCGATATCTCGTGGGATGTGGAGAATTTCGACCAGACGCGCGACGGCAAGAGAATCGCATTTACAGCGGACGAAAATGGAATCAGCGGGCTCTATCTACTGGAGCCCGCAACTGGCAAGCGCACCAAAATGTTGCAGGCCACCAAGCTCAGAAGAGGCGAACCGCCGATGCCAGCGTCGCGGCAGTTGGCGGTGGTCATCAGTGGATTACGGTGGAGTGCAGACGGAGAGCGACTGGGCTTTTCAATGCAAATGGCCAAGAGCCCTGGAGACTGTTGGGCCCTGGACGTGGCTACGGGAATGGCGGTGAGCTGGACGACCAGCGAAACAGCCGTGAAAACGGAGGATTTTCCGGAAGCCGAACTTGTTAAGTGGAAGAGTTTTGACGGCAAGATGATTTCCGGTTTTCTCTATAAGCCACCGGCAAAATTCACCGGCAAACGGCCAGTGATGGTGATGATTCATGGCGGGCCGGAAGGCCAATCGCAGCCAGTTTTCCTGGGACGCAATAATTATTTGCTGAATGAAATGGGCATTGCGCTGATTTACCCGAATGTGCGCGGCTCCACCGGGTACGGTAAGACTTTTTCGCTGCTGGATAATGGATTCAAGCGCGAAGATACCTACAAGGACATCAACGCGCTGTTTGACTGGATTGCCGCGCGGCCGGATCTCGATGCGGAGCGCATCGCGGTCGAGGGCGGCAGCTATGGCGGGCACATGACGCTGGCGGTCTCGACGTTTTACAGCGAGCGCATTCGTTGTTCAGTGGATATCGTGGGGATGTCGAACCTAGTGACTTTTCTGGAGCATACGGAAGCGTACCGGCGGGATTTGCGCCGCGTGGAATATGGCGATGAACGCGATCCCAAGATGCGCGAGTTTCTCGAAAAAATCGCGCCGATCAATAACATCGAAAAGATCAAAAAGCCCATGCTGGTGATTGCGGGGAAAAATGATCCGCGCGTGCCGGTGAGCGAGTCGCAACAGATCGCCGACGCGTTGAAGACGCAAGGCACGCCGGTGTGGCTGATCATCGCCAAAGACGAGGGCCACGGCTACCGCAAGAAGCCGAACCAGGACTTTCAGTTTTATACCACCGTCGAGTTTTTGCAGAACTACCTGCTGAATTGACGGCGTGATGTGAGACGCGTTAGCCGCCGAGGCTGATGCTCACATCGAACTGCGAAGAGTCTCTACGAAAACGCTGATCTGCGTGTTAGAGCGGAATGTTGCCGTGTTTCTTGCGGGGGTTGGTGTCGCGCTTGCCTTCGAGCGCGCGCAGCGCGCGAACGATGCGAAAGCGAGTTTCGGCGGGTTCGATCACCGCGTCGAGATAGCCGCGCTCGGCGGCGACAAAGGGATTCGCGAAGCGTTCGCGAAATTCGGCGATTTTTTCATCGCGGAGCGTGGCACGCTCACTTTCCGGGGTCTTATCCAGTTCGCGTTTGTAGACGATGTTGACGGCGCCTTCCGGGCCCATCACCGCGATCTCCGCACCGGGCCAGGCGAAATTTGCGTCAGTGCGAATGTGCTTCGAAGCCATGACGCAGTAAGCGCCGCCGTAAGCTTTGCGCGTGATCACCGTGATTTTGGGCACGGTGGCTTCCGCGAAAGCGAAGAGCAACTTCGCGCCATGCTTGATGATGCCGCCAAACTCCTGTTGCGTGCCGGGAAGGAAGCCGGGAACGTCCTCAAAGGTGACGAGGGGAATATTGAAGGCATCGCAGAAACGCACGAAGCGCGCGCCTTTTACGCTGGCGTTAATGTCCAACACTCCGGCGAGAAATGCCGGCTGATTTGCAACGATGCCGACGGGACGCCCATCGACCCGCGCGAAGCCGACGACTAAATTTTTCGCGAAGTGCTCGTGAACTTCGAAGAAATATTCTTCGTCGACGACGGCGTGAATCACATCCTTGATATCGTAGGGTTTCTGCGGATCGTCGGGCACGATGGTATTGAGCGCGACGATTTTGCGTTGCGGATCAGGTGAGGATGCGCGACGCGGCGGATCTTCGAGGTTATTGGAAGGCAGAAAACTCATCAGCTCGCGAATCATGCCCAGGCAATCTGCGTCATCGCGTGAGACGAAGTGTGCGACACCACTTTTCTCATTGTGGGTCATGGCGCCGCCGAGTTCCTGCTTGGTCACTTCTTCGTGAGTGACGGTCTTTATGACCTCGGGACCGGTGACGAACATGTAGGAAGTTTCGCGCGTCATGAAAATAAAGTCGGTGATGGCCGGCGAATACACGGCACCGCCGGCGCAGGGTCCCATGATGGCGCTGATCTGCGGAATGACGCCGCTGGCCAGCGTGTTGCGTAGAAAAATATCCGCGTAACCGGCGAGTGACGCTACGCCTTCCTGAATGCGCGCGCCGCCGGAATCGTTCAGACCGATCACCGGAGCCCCGCCCCGCATCGCCAGATCCATGATCTTGCAAATTTTTTGCGCGTTGGATTCGGAGAGCGAACCGCCGAACACCGTGAAATCCTGCGCGAAAACGTACACCAAGCGGCCATCGATGCGCCCGTATCCGGTGACGAAACCATCGCCGGCGGGGCGTTGGTCATTCATGCCGAAATCGGTTCCGCGATGGCGGACGTATTTGTCGAGTTCTTCAAAGGAATTTTCGTCGAGCAGCAGATCGATGCGTTCGCGGGCCGTCAACTTGCCGGCTTTATGCTCGCGCTCGCGGCGTTCGGCGCCGCCGCCGGCTTCCGCCTCCGCGGAAATGCGCCGCAACTCTTCCATGCGGTCGCGATGCTTCCTGGAGGTGCCTACAGCCGAACTTTTTTCAGCCAACGCGTTCTCCTTAGGCGTCTGATTTTTTCGAATCGCGCTGCGCGGGAAGCAAAGACTCCGCTGCGAAAATGCGCACGGCCAAATGCGTAGCCAGCCAGACGGTGCCGAGCAGCAAGACCACGCCGAGCAGTAACTCCGCAACGATGGCGCCAGCGCGCTCCAGCGGAGAGGGTATGGACGTCACGAAAATTGTGGCGCGCAACAAAATGAACATCGCGGCCAGAGTCATCGCCACGATGAGCATGGTGGTCAAAGCGGAAGCGAAAATCATTTTCATGGGGTTAAACGAAACGCCTAGCGCACAAGAATCACAGCATAACGCAACAGAAGTAAAATCGATAACGCCCCGGCTCGTAGCTAAAGACGCTCAGCGCGCGTCAAAAGGTGCGAACTCACCGCAGACCGGACCAATCGTCGGCCACGAGAATCGAATCGCTGGGATTGGAAGGATCGTATTTCACGCTCGCGGGCTGTCCGGCAACGAGGCGTTCAAAGCGGATTTGCCCTTCGAGTCCGGTGATGTCTTGAGCCGTGTGGTAGGTGACGCCGGAAATTGCGTAGCTGTAAGAAACAAGATGGCGCGGGCGATTGTCAGCGAGCGGCTTCGCGCCAGAACCGAAGACACCTTTACGTACTTCGGGCGGTTCCGGCGGATGTTCCACGAGCTCGACGACTTGACCTTCCGCGATGCGTCCGATTTGATTGAGGTGTAAGCGGCGTTTTTTTTCAGCTGCCGCCATATCGATGGCCGGGCGGAAGAATGCATACGCGACCATAGACACCGCGGCGACGGCTGCCGCCACTACCGCTAGGGTCAACTTCCAATCAGCTAGCAATTCTTTCAACGCAGATACTCCATTCAACCGCAGGATTATCGCGGGAGCGCGACCGCTATGCCTCGCGAGTCACAGCATGCCAACAACGCAAAAAGCCCACTGCTGCGTATTTTATCGAAAACGGAGTTAGGAAATGAAACTAGACGTGCGGGGCGTGCGCCGGGTTGCGCAACATGCCAATACGATTGCTAGCCGGCGGAATGCCCGTCGTGCACCGCGCGCGACGCTCGGGTGCGCCAGATTATATTGCCGACCCACGAGACGGCGGCGACGAGCATATAAAGCACGGCACCGAGGACGAAAACCTGGAAAGCGCCAAAGTGCTCGCGCAGACCGTTGAAGTATGCGGAGAATATTGCATAAATGACGCTGAAGATGGTCCAGGCAATCAGGCTGGAAATCCAAAGTTTTGCCGGCGCCAGCAGGAAACGCAGAACCGGGACCAGCGCGATGCCGCCTAGCAGGATCACCGCGGTGAGGTTGCGTTCCTCGAGAAAAGAATCTAGCGCGGGCACCTGTTTGGCGATGAAAATCCATGCGGCGAAAACTACCGAGAGGCCGACGCCGGAGTACACTCCCGTGCGCACTGCCACATTTCGTAGCGGAGGGGCAATTCTGGGTGAAGACGCGCGCTCGAAGCCCATGAACGCGGGATCCTGAAAATCCCGAATTCTCTATAACCCCGAACTACGAGGGGGGTTGCGCGATTACTACGGGAATTTGCGGGCTGGGCAGGCTTTCGTTGCCGGAGCGGTCGACGGCAGTTACGGAGTACCAGTAGCGATGGCCGGGCTGGACCGAAGCGTCGCGGTACGTCGGAGTGGGCAATAGACCGCTGAGCGTATCGCCGCCGGCGCCTTCGCTTTCGCTGCGGTACACGCGATAGCCGGCGACGTCGGTTTCCGGGCTGATGGACCAGGAAAGGTCCACGGCGTTTTCGGCGGCGTTTTCTAAGACCGCGGCAACTAAACCCTGCGGCGAAGCGGGCGGGAAAATATCCTTTGGCGTGACCATGGCGGGAATGGAATCGGCGGATTCGAGAGCGACGCCGTTGACCGTCACTGCGCTGCGGACGACGTAGACGTATGTTTTATTGAACTCGAAGTCCGTGTCGTGGTACGCGTTGGTTTCCGGCGAGGCCAGCAACGCGAGCTTGGATTTCCATTTCGCGCGCGGCAGATCTTTCGCAGCAGCGTCGATGGCCGCCGCAGCGGCCGCTTGATCGCCAGAAGTATCGAGCTGTCCGCGATAAATCCGATAACGGAAGGACGGCAAAACGCCGCCGCCGGAAGTTTTGGCGGGCGCCGCCCAGCTTACGTCTACTGCTGTCTCTGTGACGTGGGCCTGCACGTCGGCAATCCGTTCTGGTACCGGATAAATGGCGAGCTGCACGATGTTTGAATCCGCAGACGCTTTTTTCGCAGAGATTCGCGTGCGCACCAGGTACGCCACTTTGCCGCCGGAATGCGATTTGGCTTCTTCGGGGGAAATCGGATCTACAAACTCCACGTGCTTCTCGAGGATGTAGTTGTTCGCCAGCGAGCCGGGAATGGTGTACACCATGCGGAAAGTTTTTAAATCGGTCGAGCCATCGGGTCTGACCGCTCCGCGATAAATCTCGACGCTGGGAACTTCGGTCAACCGTTTGCCGGTGGCGGTTCTGCCCGGCAGGGTGAAAATGAGTTGCACGCCATCGCCCAACTGTTGCACGGTGAGATCCGCGATGGCCACAGGAACCGGCGGCGAGTGTGGGGTGGGCTCGCCCGGAGCTCCGCAGCCGGAGTAAAAGAGCATCACACACAAAAAATAAAAAGAGGCCGCGGCGCGGCGCGGCAACACACATGGGAAGCGATGCGGCGGGGCTGGCGGCATGCGGCTCTCGTGCTTCCTTATAGAATGTAGCGGCTCAAATCCTGGTTTTTCACGATGTCCGCGAGCTGCTTGGAGACGTAAGCGGCGTCGATCTTCACGTTCTTCTTCTTCAGGTCGGGCGCTTCGAAAGAAATTTCATCCAGCACTTTTTCAAGAATGGTGTGCAAGCGGCGCGCGCCGATGTTTTCCGTTTGCTCGTTAACGCTGGTGGCGAACTTCGCGATGGTCTCCACGGCGTCTTCGCTGAAGGTGAGTTTCACGCCTTCGGTTTCCAGCAGCGCGATGTATTGTTTGATCAGCGCATTTTTGGGTTCCGTCAAAATGCGCACAAAGTCTTCTTCCTTCAGCGATTGCAATTCCACGCGAATGGGTAACCGCCCTTGCAGTTCGGGAATTAAATCCGAAGGCTTGGTGACGTGGAACGCGCCGGCGGCGATGAATAAAATGTGATCGGTGCGAATCATGCCATAACGGGTATTTACGGTGGTGCCCTCGATGATCGGCAAAATGTCGCGCTGCACGCCTTCGCGGGAAACATCGGGACCGTGTCCGGATTCGCGTCCCGCCACCTTATCGATTTCATCGATAAAAATAATGCCCATCTGCTCGGCGCGCTCCACGGCCGAGCGCGTCACCTGATCCATATCCAGCAGCTTGTTTTCTTCTTCTTGAATCAAATATTCAAACGCGTCGGCTACCGACATTTTGCGTTTCTTTTTTTGCTGGCCAAACATCCCGGAGAGCACGTCTTTGATGTTGACGTCCATCTCCTCGACGCCCTGGTTGGAGATAATTTCGAAAGAAGGCATGGAACGCTCGCGCACTTCAATATCCACCATGCGCTGGTCCAGCTTGCCTTCGCGCAGTTGCACGCGCAATTTTTCCCGCGTGCGTTGCGTTTGTTCGCGTTGCGCGGTGGCTTCCGCTTCCGGAGTTCCCGGCGTGGGAGGCGGCGCCAGCGGCAACAGCAGATCGAGCACGCGCTCTTCCGCGGCTTGCTCCGCACGATCCGCCACTTCGTCTAGTTTTTCTTCGCGCACCATGTCGATGGAGGTTTCCACGAGGTCGCGCACCATCGATTCCACGTCGCGCCCCACGTAGCCGACTTCCGTATACTTCGAAGCTTCCACCTTGACAAACGGGCAACCCGCCAAACGCGCCAGCCGCCGCGCAATTTCCGTTTTGCCCACGCCAGTCGGCCCAATCATTAAGATATTTTTGGGCAGCACGTCTTCGGCAATTTCCGGCGGCAGCTTTTGCCGGCGCACGCGATTGCGCAGAGCCACGGCCACCGCACGTTTCGCGGCGTTTTGCCCGACGATGTATTTATCGAGCTCCGCCACAATCTCCCGTGGCGTCATGTCGTCCAGCGCCGGCAGCAGCTGCTGCTCTTCTTCGGGCGCCGCGCCGTTTCCGCCGTTCGGCAGATAGATCACTTCTTTGTCAGACTTGCTGGCCATGAATCTCTCGTTTCTTTTTCCACCAATATTCGGATGCCTCGACCGCTCATCGCGTCTACCAAGAAAAAAAGCAGATTCCGCGCTGCGTTCGGGATGATGATTTGTTGAAAGGCCGCAATCCCGCGGGCACATTGTGCAGTCCAGCTATCTGCCGCAGCCCCGCCACCGAGTTTCTAGAACTCGTCAAATTTCTTCCACCGTGAAATTCGCATTCGTGTAAATGCAAATCTCGCTGGCAATGCGCATGGCCTCCATGGCCAAATCCTTGGCGCTCAACTTCGAATGCTTGGCCATGGCGCGCGCCGCGGAAAGTGCGTAAGCCCCGCCGGAGCCTATCGCCACGATGCCGTCATCCGGTTCGATCACGTCGCCGTTCCCAGAAAGAATAAACGTGGCTTTGGCGTCCGCCACAATCAGCAGGGCTTCCAGATGCCGCAGCGCGCGATCCTTGCGCCAATCTTTGGCCAGTTCCACGGCAGATTTCTGCAAATTTCCGGAAAATTCTTGCAGCTTGCCTTCAAATCTTTCAAAGAGCGAAATGGCGTCGGCTGTCGAACCCGCAAATCCGGCGATTACCTTGTCGTTGTACAAGCGCCGCGTCTTCCGCGCGGTGTGCTTCATCACGTGATCGCCCATGGTCACCTGCCCATCGGCAATTAACACCACTTTATTATCTTTGCGCACGCACAACACAGTCGTTCCATGCATCGCGCCGTGCGATTGCGCATTTCCCTGGCTCATCTGCATCCCGCCATTATACCGCGAGCTGCGGTGAGACGCATCGCCGACTCCTTAGCACCGGTCTTGCACGACGCATGCGCCGTCCGCGGACCGTTAAAAAATAGTTCATGCGCAACGCCCCCGGGTAAGCAACTCGACGAAGTCAACCAAGGGAAGCGTGGCAAAATTAAAGAGAGGATCGGGCAGCGCCCCGGGACTACGACGTTGGCGGCGTTATTTCGCGGAACGACAAAGTTTTGTACTTGAGCGGCAGCTGCACCGCATTAATCCAACAATTGCTGTATTTGACGCTGTTTTCACCGCTGGTCAGCGTGGCAGTCGCCGCACCCAGAGGATCACCCAATGTGGTATTGGCCACCAGCACCGCCCCGTCGAATTCTCCGTAGGGGAAGCTGGGCGCTGGGTGGTCCGCGTGCAATATTCCCTTACCGATCACTAGCACGATACCTTGCCACGAATCATGCGGGCCGAAGTCAAGCTTCCCGGTGACCACCAGCAAACCATACCCTGTACTATTCCAGTTGCTCACGATTAGGTCACCGTCCACGACAATGACGGCCGGACTCGTAGCGCTCATCCAACTCGGGAAAACAGTCTGATCGGTTGGCGTGCTTGCAGGCGGCACATAAACGTCCGCACCATTCGTCTCAATGAACTGCACCAAGGAAGTTAGCCCGGCAGCGGTCTGCCAGTTTGGCGGAAGCGACACCAGGCCCACATTCGGCGGCGTAGCTCCCGCGCCGGCATTGTATGCGGGCGCACCCGTATAGTTGTTGGGGTACCCGCCCGGGGGCGGGTTAACACTCGTGATGCCGTTGAGGATATTCGTCAAACTTAGGTCGCCAGGCGCAGTGCTTGTATAGCCGATTCCAGCTACAGGTGGCGCGGTCGCCGCACAATTCGGTGGAATCGGCACCGTATCGTTTCCGTTCACCACAGACTGAACGGTAGCTCCTCCCGCGAAGTTCACATTGTTTCCATCCAGCGTCAGCGCCGCCGGAAAATTTAGGTTTAGCGCCGCCGGCGCAACTACGTACTGCAACATCCTCTGACTGCCGTTCGGCATCACCGCCAGCGCGGTAATCTCGAGCGCTTCAGGCCCTACCTGATCAACGCTTAAGGCTCCGTTCACATAGTTCAGCGCGGTGTATGGCGAGCCGGGGTTAGATTGACTGACGGTCACACCCATCGTTAACGCCGAAGGCGCGGTAATGGCATTGATGCGCACCCACTTATAGGGCGGACTGTAGATCGTACCCGCGGTGCCAGTCGGCGGCGGTACGGACGGCGCGATTGCGATAACCGGGGCTATCCCTGAAAATTCCACGCCATATTCGTTATCCGGGTACAGCGAAAGTAACCCGAGACCCGCTGGTTCGCCGGGTGCAGGATTGGTGATGTACCAGACTTGCGCCGTGGCGCCCGGTCCAATCGTCGGCACAGGGCCCTGTAGAGGAGTCATCAAGAGAGGCAGAAAGTTCGGCGATTTCGGCGACATGCGTCCGCGCCCTTCTTCAAGTCCCGCGAGCGCCGCATAATAGGCGCTGGTTGCCGAACGGTAATTTCCCGTCAGCGCAGACTCCGTCCCGGAAGCCATGATCAGTGCCACGCCTACTACGCAAATCAGCAGCAGCGCAAACAGAGAAATGAGCAGCGCTACGCCCGCTTCCCCAGACCGCCGCCGTTGTCCTTCGCATACCCACCGCATCATCCATCCTTCGCAGCGCGCCGGCACTACACGCGCCGGGTACTATCACTGGAACGAGTTGAGCCGGCTCCCGCGCCCTGTCAATTCCACAATTCTCATTTGTCCGCTTTGCATGTCCGGCGTTGGAGTGGACACAATCAGCGTCACCGACACACTGCGTATATTTGTGGGTACGCCACCGACGGTGCTGCACTCTTGCGGCCCCGAGGGTGTATCACACCAATACCTGAAAAGCGGAACAGGAACTCCCCCGGGAAACATACCGGGGTACGACGCGTTAATTTGTGCAATCTGTGCCGCCGAGGCATTGTTCATCACGTTTTGTACAAAGGGCACCAGCACACTGTCCGGAATGCTTCCGTAGGGATCGGAGGCAGCTGCACCAGTTTTCGGAAACATGCCGCGGTACAAGGTCGTTCCGACGAGCTTGTACCGGATAAACTGCACGGTGCTTAAGGGCACCTGCGGCGTGGGGTTCGTCTCGATGAACATTCCCCACTGCTCAGGCGTAGTGCATCCTCCGCTCATGTTGCAAGGCACGCTCGGATAACTCGGACTCCACGCCACAGGCGTCGCGGCATAGTACGACGTACCGGGCAGCGGCAACTCGAACTGATTCGCTGGCGGATATCCCGAGTCATTCGCGTCGCGGACAATCTGGTCCAGGCCTAGCCGCGCCTCCTGAAAGGAATTCAACACCTGGGTGTCCGATTGATAGCGCTGCTGCGAAACACCCAGCAGCGTAAACGCCGAGCCGCAAATCAGTATAAAAATCCCCATCGACACCATCATCTCGATCAGCGTAAATCCTTTGATTCGCCGGCTCCGCACCTTCATTTCGCCACCGCCGTATCCAGCGTTATGGGCAGCACAAAATTCGGTCCGCCAACCTGCCGCGCTCCCACAATAAATCGCTTCGCGGCAACCGTCGTTCCACTCGTTGTCGTGATCACCGCCCAGCGCACGTCCCACGTCGCTCCGCCGGGATCGTTTGGGTCGACGTAGTTAAAGCAGTATCCCGGCACCTGATCTTGCGAAAAATCGATCAGCGGCAAATTGTTGGCCATGATGATGGGGCTGCCTACCAAAGCACCCGGCAGCGTGGGATCGCCGAGGAGCGGCGTCGTCAAGTGCTGCGTATCCGTAAAGCTCAGCGCAGTAAGCGGCTGATTCACGAACTGATCCATCTCTTGCTGCGCCATCACCAGCGCCGCGGAGCTCATGCGGTTTCCGCTGTTGAGCAACATCGACGCCGGAATCAGTTGCGCCACGCCCAGCAAACCGAGAATCAGCACAGACGTAGCCATGACCATCTCGAGCAAGCTGAAGCCTCGCTGGCGTCGTCGCACCGATGATCTGTACCGCGTCTTCATCACTCCGCTGCGTTCCTCTCTCAATTTACTTGCTGCCACGGACCGCTTTGCGCCGCCGTCCACACGTGTACTACGCCCGACGGCAGCAACACCACCGCGCGATACCCGAGCTCCGGGCTCGCCGTATTTCCTACATACAGCACATAAACATTCGGCCCCGTGATAACCGCGCCACGCTGATCAAATCTGAGCGAGGTGTCCACTCCTGAGGGCGCCGCCAAAACCAATCCCGAAGCCCCGAGCGTGCTCGTAATCGGGCTGGTGTCCGGCACTCCGCCTGCCGCCACCAGCGACGGCGTTCCGGTCATCACGTACTGCGTTTCGTTTGCGTCCAGCGTCCCATTTCCGTTCGAATCCGTGAAGATCAGCCAGCCCGCGGGAATTTGCTGCACGATGCAGCTCACCGGCTTGTTCAGGCGAATCGCTTCGTGCCGCGTAAACTTCAACATCCCAGCGACTTGCGCCGCCGCAGTATTGTATTGATAGGTTAAGAAAGCATGCGTCAGCGTGGGTATGGAAATGGCTGCGAGGATCATCAGCACCGCGACCGTCACCAGCATTTCAATGGTGCTGAATCCGTGCTGCGGCGTCAACCCCACAGCCCGCGATTTTTTGCGCTGTCCCAAGAGCATTCCTCGCGCTAACCGTTCAAGTTTTTCCCGTTTCGGAACCGAATGTCCGCCTGCTAAGCCAGTTTGGGGACGATAGTTAGGGCTCGGCGCTTAGAGCGCCGGGGAGAAGGCCTAACCGACTGAAACTGGCATCCTATTATAACGCCGCGATAAGCGGGTAAGAATGTATCTGCCGTCTGGTAAGCATTCTATCAGTAACTTCGGTTTCCTTACCCTTTGTTTGCCAATACCTTAGCGTTGCGGAGCGCGATCGCCTCAATCGAAACCATGGGATTCACCCCAGACGCCGAGGGAAACGACGCCCCATCCATCACGTATAGGTGTCGCGCCTCCCAAGTCTCCCCGTCGGGATCTGTCGCTGAGGTTCGCGGCGAGTCGCCCATGCGTGCCGTTCCCATAATGTGAAACGAAAAGAGCGCTAATTGGCCCGCCGCCCATCCCGCCCGATCCATCTCTTGCGTAAACGTTTCGAGCGATCCGCGGCGACCCGGTTCGTACGAACATACCTTTGCGTGCGGCGAATAAATCAGGCGCGCTCCAGCGGCCTCCAGAATCCTTGCCGCTCCGATAAATCCAGCGCGCAAATGCGTTTTATCGAAGGCCGAGAGCGCATAGTGCGTCACCGGCCAGCCAGTACGATCAACCATTACGCTGCCGCCATCGCGATCC
>Ga0182024_10005308_pt1 | contig 28983 bp, 29 predicted proteins | sample P32metaG_FD_120480 | JGI IMG/M metagenome (GOLD analysis project Ga0182024, IMG submission 120480) | Permafrost microbial communities from Stordalen Mire, Sweden - P3-2 metaG (Illumina Assembly) | ecosystem: Environmental > Terrestrial > Soil > Wetlands > Permafrost | place: Sweden: Stordalen...
CTCACGGTCACGGTGAGCGCGGACACGCTGCGCTCTGGCGCCGATGCACAAGCAGCCGAGTTGAGCGGCGTGGGCCCGATCCACCCGGAAACCGCGCGTCGCAGCGCCTGCGACGCGGTCCGGACGATGGTCACAGTGGCGCCGCCTGCTGATGGTTCGGCGTCGACGTACGGGAGCAACCATGCACTGCCACTCTCGGTCGGACGGGCCACGCGCACGATCCCGGCCCACATCCGCACCGCGCTGCACCTCCGCGACCAGGGCTGCCGCTTCCCGGGGTGCGACCGCCCGCCCGCGTGGACCGATGGCCACCACATCATCCACTGGTCGGACGGCGGTCCCACCGAGCTCGACAATCTGGTCTCCTTGTGCCGGCGGCACCACCGCGCGGTGCACGAGCAGGGTTGGCGCATCCGCATCGATGACGGACTTGCCGTCGTGGAGCCGCCACCCTGACGAAAGTGCTACGCGGCCGGATAACGTTCCGGGGACCGATGTCCATTGACGCCTATTCCGGCTGAGCCCTGACACTCTCGACGATGGCCAGGTCTCGCTCGGCGAACAGCCGGTGCACCCACTCTTCGTTGAGGATGATGAGCAGGCACTGCCGTACCGGGTAAGTGCGGGCCCTCGGCCACCCTGGTCCCTCGACGGGTTCGGTGTGGCCCTGCAGCGATGCGTCGGTGAGTCCATCGATGACCTGGCGCACCGTGGCGATCCGGCCGCGGCGCAGCTCGAGCACCTCGTCGAGCGACGGGCGCGCCGCGCGATCGCGGGGGACTCCGGGGGTGTCCGTCATCTCGTCCCACGGTAGGTCTAGCGGGTCCCACGGTGACGGATCGCCGAGGATCCCGCGTCTGATCCAGGCGTCTGTGGCGAACACCAGGTGACGCAGCGTCTCGATGAACGACCACTCGCCGTTGACCGACTCGTGCAGCTGTTCCGGTTGCAGGCGGCGCGCGTGTTCGACAGTCTCACCCCAGAGTTGCTCGAGGATGTCCCACGCTTCGCGGAAGCCGGCTGGGTCTGTCGGGCGCATCTTGGGCCGGAGCGGATATCGCCTGTCGAGCTCGGCGTTGACCAGGGGCCCAACGTCGACGTCATTGATCGTCACGTTGACGATGTCACCGCTGATGGTGACGTTGACCAGGTCGACGCCACGCATCACGACGCCAGTCATGTCGACACTGCGGAACTGAGCGTCGGTCATGTCGACGGAGCGGAACTCCGCGCCGGCGAGGTCAACCTGTTCGAACCGCGACCTACGGAGATCGGCATCAATGAAGTCAGCCATCGGACGACCCTAGCGCCGTAGTCCGAACAGGGTCAACGGTTCACACTGCTCAGCCGTGGACACCGCGCTCCTCTACCAGGGACCGCTTGGAGACTTTGTCGCTCGGCGAACAGCTCTGGTGCGCGAACTTCGAGGCACCGACCCGGAAGCCGCCGATGCGGTCAGAAAGCTCCGCAAACCGGCCGTCAGCGTCTGGGCGATCGATCAGCTCGCGGTCGGAAATTCGGCGCTGATCACCGCACTCCTGGCCGCGGGCGCCGATGCCCGCGATGCGCAGCGGAACGTCGCTGCGGGGACGGAGAGCCGGGACGATCTCGTCCAGGCCACGGGTCGCCTCCGCGACTCAGTGGAGGCGGCGGCCCGCGCCGCGGTGGACGCACTCACGCAGGCCGGTCATGCCCCGGGCGGCGAGACCGACCGCAGGATCCGAACAACCCTCCAGGCGGCAGCCACGGGCGGGGCGTCGGACCGGCAGTCGCTCTGGACCGGGACGCTGGATCACGACCTCGACGTGGCCGGCTTTGGTGATGCCGGCGAAGCAGAGGAGGACGTCCCGGAGCTCGCGACCATCCTCGCTCCGCTGCGCCGGCAGACGCCATCGACGGCTCACGGGCAGGCGCAGGCTCGACAAGCCTCCAGCCGCGAACTCGTTGCGCAGCGTGAGGCAGAGCGCGATGTCGCGAAGCACGACGAAGCGGCTGAGGCTGCGCGAGCTTTCGCAACGGCGGCGCGGCATCAGGCGGACCGGCTTGCAGAAGAGGCCGGCGTCGCCGCCGAGAAGGCCATGGTCGCGGAGCAGGCGGCGGAAAACGCGGAAGCCGCCGCCCGTGCCGCGCACGCGAAGCTGGATCGCTGACCCGCCTCGACCCTCACGACGACGCCCCTCAGGCGTCGATACCGGATCCGATCGTCAGGACGACATTGCCGACCTTCTCGTGCAACTCCACGTACCGAGTTGCCTCGACCACCTCTTCGAGCGGGTAGCGGCGATCGATGACAGCCCGATATTTGCCCGTCTCCATAAGCCCCTTGAGAAAGATCATGTCTTTCTTGGTGAACTTCGGAGGAATGTCGAACACGACCCTGCGGTCTCCGATCCGGGAGGTCCACGCAGTGAGCGCCAGGTTTCGCAATCCGTCGGTTGGCAGGTAGACGCCACCCGGCTTGAGCGAGTCCCTGCACCCCCGGAATGACTGCTTCCCAACAGAATCGAAGATCACGTCATATGTCTTGCCGTTCTTGGTGAAGTCTTCCTGCGTGTAGTCGATGACCTCGTCCGCGCCGAGGGATCGCACGAGGTCGAAATCCTTGGCGTTGCAGACTGCTGTGACGCTGGCGCCGAGGGCCTTCGACAGCTGCACTCCCGCTGTGCCCATCGACCCCGACGCACCGAAGACGAGGACCGACTGCCCGCTTCGCACCTTGCCCGGACGGAGGCAGTTGAGGGCCAGGATCGCGCCGTCGGGGACCGCGGCAGCCTCGTCGAACGTCGCGCCCGCGGGCATCAGTGCAAGCGGCCCGCTCTGCTGCATGCACAGGAACTCCGCGTGAGCGCCGAACTTCCATGGCTTCATGCCGAAGACCCTGTCACCGGACTTGAAGTCGGTCACGGCTCCGCCCGTCTCCTCGACCACGCCTGCATAGTCGCCGCCGAGGATCCGTTGCCTCGGCCGGGGAACGCCGGTGAGGAGTCGGGAGAAGAACGGCTCACCGGCGCGCAGTGCGCAGTCCGATCGACTGACGGTGGTCGCGTGAACCCGGATCAGGACCTCATCGCCCTTGGGCACCGGCCGGTCCACGTCCTCGATGTGCAGGACCTCGGGTGGACCGTACCGGGCGTGGACGACGGCTCTCATCAGGGACCCCACATCTTCGCCCTTGTAACGAGATGTGTCCATTTCGCGAGTCCAGGCGTCTCATCAGCATGCGAACTGCCTCAATAGCGGGCGTCATGCCTGGCGTTGCGGTCCGCCCAGCCCACTCAGATGATGAACACCGATTCGAACGCCTCATCGAACCCCTCCTCGAAGCGCGTTGGCGCTCGCGCAGGCGCTTTCACCGGACCGGAGTTCGGCTCAGGATCCAGTCCAGGGCGCGGCCTTCAAGGCGTGGCGAAGGATGCGTCAGCTTCGCGAAGCGGGCAGCGCGCGAGCGTGGTTCGTTGCCATCGTCGTCAACGAGTGCAGAAGTGCCTGGCGCAAACGCAAGGCGTCTCCGTCCGACGCTGATCCGGGTGGCGATGCGATCAACTGGCCGCACGGAGTGGACCAGCGACTCGACGTGCGGTCGACGATGCGGCGCCTGAAGCGTGACGACCGCGTGGTGCTTTCGCTGCGCTTCCTCATGGACATGAGCGTCGAAGAGTCGGCGGGTATCCTGGGCATCTCGGTGTCTGCGGTGAAAGCCCGAACGGCTCGTGCGGCTGCGAGATTTCGAGAACTGATGGGTCATCCGGAGGGGACGGAGTAGATGGAAGACGACGACATCCGGCAGCTGCTCCACAGCACGTACGGCACGGATGGACGCGAACCGAGCGTCAACCCCGGAGCGTTCGAGCAGCAGGCGAAGCGACCGCATCGCTCCCGGTTCGCAACTTCGCTCATCGCGGTTGTTGCGGCGCTGGTTGTCGCGGTTCCGTTGGGCGTCGGTGCGCTGCTGCGCGGCGGCGTGATCGGCGGTTCCAGCGGATCGACCACCTTGGTCGAGGACCTCCACATGTTCGGCGCCGGCGACGGATGGGCGTGGGCTGGAGGGAACGAGATCATGCACACGACATTGGGTGTGCAGCACTGGACGATCGTTCCGCCACCGATTGGGAACCAGGCAATCGTCGGCGTCGCCTGGGCCGGCGCCGACTCAGCGCGAATACTCGCGGCGCCCGCCGCCGCTGCGAACTACGTCGAACGGCCGTACACGCTGACTCCTTGGATGACTGATGACGCCGGGGCGACGTGGACACAAGGGCAGCCGTTCAGAGTGCTGCTCGAGACGGGAGAGATCCCGGGCAATGCGTCGGTATATGCGGATCTGGACTTCGTTGACCCGCTGCATGGTTGGTTCTTCGACGCTCAGATGCCCGCAGTCGGTGCTCCGATGTTCATCTATCGCACCGTGGACGGAGGAGTGCACTGGTCACAGGTGGAGATGACGCCGGCTAGCGGCAAGACGGCTCCTGGTGCTCTTCCGGTGGGCTGTTCTCCGTATGGCATGGCGTTCGTCAGCACCACCACGGGGTGGGTCACCGGTTCCTGTGGGCAGGCAACGCTTCTCGATGTCACCCACGACGGTGGCGCCACGTGGGCGCCTCAGACGTTCCCATGCATCAACTGCGCCCTCTACCCGCCGCAGTTCAGCTCGGCGCTCGACGGTCAGGTGTTTGGTGAGAACGGCGTCAGCGTCCTCTTCGTCACTAGCGATGGTGGCCGGACCTGGACGGGTCGCACCGACCCGACCGGAGAAACGCCCGTCTTCATCGACGCTGATCATGGATTCACCTTGGGCCCCCCGGGGAACGACAATCCGTCCGCGGTTCTCTGGCGGACGGCTGACGGCGGGGCCACCTGGAGCCAGGCGCCGAGCCGCGCGACTCACGGCGATGGGCCGGCCGAGACCGCGCAGCTCGATTTCATCACTGCAACCACCGGCTGGGTGGAGTCGCTTCCGGTCTACAGCCAGCCGGTGCCCGACCCGGTTCCGCCTCAGCTGTGGCAAACCACCGACGCGGGATCGACCTGGACTCTCATCACGCCAACGTTCACGGCCGCAAAGTGACGTGGCGGCACCGACGAACGACTCAGTTGAGCCCGAGCGACCGCTCCAACTCGGCGATCGTTTCGTTCAATCGTGCAGGTCGCGCAAGCGGGATCATCGAAGCACCGGTCAGCGCCGACACGACGAGTGAGGCCTGCGCATCGAGATTCCGTGCCCCCGTCACCAGACCATCCCGCACCGCCTTGGCGAGCAGGCCGCGCACCGTGGCCTGCCAGATATCGATCGTCTGCTGATACAGCTCGCGGATGGCGGGATCTCGAGCCGAACGCAGTGCGAGCTCACCCATCACCGCGAAGAGTTCTGGCTCTTCACGAACGAGGCGCCTGATCCCCGCGAAATGGTTGCGGAGCTGTTCGGACGGCGATCCAGCCGCCGGCATCGTCGAGCGGAAGCGCTGCATCGCATGCTTGAGAACATCGCCGATCAGGGCTTCCTTGGTCGGAAAGTAGTAGTGCAGGGTCGCCACATTGACTCCAGCTGCCGCCGCGACATCGCGCGTGCGCAAGCCCTCGAACCCCAAACGGGCGATCTGCTGGTATGCGGCGGCGACGAGTTCCTGGCGGCGGTCAATGGGCGGCGATTCTGCCTTCTTCTTCATGGTGTTGTCCGTAGCCTATCACTCAATCAGTTGATTGACATGCCCGAGCAACCGTGCTAGCGTGTCTCAATCAACTGATTGATCATCAGCCACCACGCGGAGAAGCCCCATGAACATCGCCATCTTCGGCGCCAACGGTCCGACCGGTCGTCTCCTCACCGAGCAGGCGCTCGCCGCCGGTCACACGGTCACGGCGTTCACGCGTCACGCTGACGCCTTGCCCATCCGGCACGATCAGCTCCGTGTGATCGAGGGCGATGCGGTCGATCTTGTCGCGGTGAGGACGGCGGTGGCCGGGCAGGACGCGGTCCTCTCGACGCTGGGCACCAAGTTCAGCCGCAAGCCGATCACGCTCTACTCTGCCGCCATCACCAACGTGATCCAGGCGATGCACGACCATGGCGTCCGGCGGCTCGTCTGCGTCAGCTCGAGTGCGACCGACCCGGTGACGAGGTCCAGCGACACGGGTGGTGGTGTGGTCTTCGAGAAGGTGCTCAAGCCCTTCATCGCCAACGTGGTCGGCAAGACGATGTACGCGGACATGCTGAGGATGGAGCACCTGGTGAAGGCCAGCGACCTGGACTGGACGATCGTCCGCCCATCAGGTCTGTTCGAGACGCCCACCGTGACCGATTTCCGGCTCGCCGAGGGCTCTCTGCGTGAGCACTTCACGTCGCGGACGGACCTGGCCGCCTGCCTCCTCCAGCAAGCGAGCAGCGATCAATACCTGCGCAAGGCCGTAGCGGTCGCCACCGTGGACGTGAGGCCGCGGATGGTCAAGCTCCTCCTGAAGGAGGCCTTCGGCATCTCTGTTGGCGGCCCCACGGTGCAGCCGGCGCGCTGACGCCGCCTAGCCGCGCTGCGCGCGCTGCTGCAACGCCCACTGTGGCAGCTGCTGCAATGCCCAGGTGTTGCCGTCGGGGTCGCTGAAGGTCACGAACGAGCCCCATGGCTGGACATCGACCTCGCTCGCAGCGACGCCATGGCTCACGAGGTGCTCTCGAGCCGCCGCCACATCAGCGACGACCATCTGCACGCCGCGCTGCGACCCGGGCGGCATGTCGGTGATCCCGACGCCCATGACGATCGAGCACGCGGAGCCCGGCGGTGTGAGCTGGACGAAACGCAGCGTGTCGTTGACCTGCTGGTCATGGTCGGCGTGGAAACCGATCTGGTCGACGTAGAAAGCCTTGGCGCGGTCGACGTCGGTGACCGGTACTGCCACGAGTTCGATCTTCCAATCCATACGCGTAGTCTATCGAGACACACATAGGGAGCTCACATGCAGAAGCGATTGGTGACACGCTACGCGACCGCGTCCAAAGAGGCGGCGGACGAGAATCAGCGACGGGTTGAGGGCGTCTTCGCGGAGCTCGAGGCGAACAAGCCCGGCAACGTGAGCTATATCGTCCTGCGCCTCGATGACGGATCGTTCGTCCATGTCTCGTTCCACGACCATGGCGATGACGAGGTCAATCCGATCTCATCGACCCAGGCGTTCGCGCATTTCCAGGACGGACACGACGAACGCCGCCAGGGCGGAGTCGATCAGCAGAAGGCAACGCTCGTGGGCGCGTACATCACCAAGATCGAGTAGCTTCGCCCGCGGCGCGATTGCTAGATCGCGCGCATCCGGTTTGTTGTGCGGGTTGTGCTCGACCTCGGCGAGCCCGAGTGCCTCCATCAGCGGCGGGATGTACATGCCGAAGCGTCCGCGCAGGCCCTTCTTCAGGCCGTACCAGCCGCCCACCGGATTGTCGGTGGAGCGTGCCCATGCTTCGACGGTCCCATCTGCGACACGTTTCTGCTCATCGGCGCTGCCGAGCGGTACCCAGTCCCCGCGATCCTTGAGCATCTGCTGAAGATCCTCGAGACATCGCAACTGATACCGGAGTTGCGTGGTGCCAACGGTGCAGACGAGAGCCGGCGGATCGAGACTCTCATCTCGGTACATCTCATAGGTGGACGTCCCGCTGGGAGTCGTCAGCTGCCAGGGATCCGCTCGCGGCAGCGGCATTCAGCGATGATGCGGAGATGGCGGTCGTCGCGTGGATTGGTGGCGCACTCGGACTCGTCGTCGTGCTCTCAACGCTGATGAGCGTGGTGACCTCTCTCGTGCTCCCGCGACTCGGCTCGTCGAGGATCCAGATCTACGCGGGCAGAGGGATGATCAAGCTCTTCTCGCGTATCTCCCATCGCTTCGACACGTACGAGGCGCGGGACCGATTCCTCGCGCTCCAGGCTCCGCTCTACCTCATCGTCATCCTGGCAATCTGGTTGGCGGCGCTGCTGCTCGGATTCGCGCTGCTGCTCTGGCCGTTCATTCGCACCGGCGGTCTCGTCCACGCGTTCACCGTGAGCGGGTCGTCACTGTTCACGCTCGGGTTCGCCACCGAGCCGGGCGCGGCGCCTCGCCTGCTCGTCGTCTGCGCGGCCGCGGCGGGCCTGTGGCTCGTGGCCCTCCAGATCGCCTACCTGCCCGTTCTCTACGCTGCCTTCAATCGCCGGGAGGTGCTGGTGACCATGCTGGACAGCCGGGCCGGATCGCCCGCCTGGGGCCCTGAGCTGCTCGCTCGCAGCGAATTGGTCGACAATGTCCAGAGCCTGGCCAGCCTCTATCAGCGCTGGGAGGAATGGGCTGCCGACGTCGCCGAGACCCATGCCTCCTATCCGGTTCTCCTCTGGTTCCGGTCGCCGCATCCCTACCGCTCTTGGGTTATCGGGCTGCTCGCGGTGATGGACGCGGCGGCGATGCACCTGGCGACGCAGCCATTGGTGGCGCCATCAGACGCCCGCGCATTTCTGCGCATGGGCTACATGTGCTTGCGGGACCTTGCGACGGTGGTCGATCTGACCTACGACCCCGACCCGAAACCGAGCGACCCCATTCAACTGACCGAGGACAACTATCAGGACGCCATCCACCATCTCGAGCACGTCGGCTGGACGATGCAGCGCAGCGCAGCGGAGTCGTGGATCCATTTCCGCGGTTGGCGCGTGAACTATGAGGCGCTCGCCTACGGGATCGCGGATGCGGTGAACGCGCCGCCGGCACTCTGGGCCGGTCCCCGCAGGAACCTTCCCCCACGGCTGCAGCCACCGGAGCGTCCGCCCCACCGCGAGCCGTCGCCGGAGATGCAGCGCATTCGCAAGCTCACGGCGAAGCGGCGATCCAGCCGAGAGCCGTGAGCGCCACAGGTCACGGTTCGTAACAGGCTCGCCATACGCAGCGTCACGACGCACCTAGCATGGTTCGACACCGAGCAAGCCGCTCGATGCAACGCAGGTCACGAAATGCTGAGGTGGCGAGCAGGCACGACTGAGCAGCACCCTGCTGCCGGCCGCACCGAAACCACACGCCGTCCAGAGGCCGCGCTCGGCAATCAGCCCTGCTCCGCGCTGCGCTGCTCCTCGCTGGTGGGCATGCCATGCAGCTATGTCGATCGTCGCGGACGGCGTTGCAAGACTGCATGGTGTCCGGCGGATCGAAGCGTCGCAGACGGCAGGATCTACTGCGCGCTGCACGCCCACGCGATGCAGGCGCTCGAGTGGGAGTTCGGCGCAGCGTCGCATCCCGATATCGACAGTCGCACCGTCCCCGTTCTGCAGTGGATCTCCTCGGCTGCGGCCGACGAGGTGATTGCGACCCTCAACGTGTTCTGCGCGTTGAATGGGGAGATGCTCGTCGCCGAGCCCGTGCGGCGTAAGTTCAATCCCATATCGCACAGCCGGGTGTGGGAGAAGCAATGGAAGACACTGTCCCCGACGAGCGTCACCCTCCGCGTCTCGATCAGCTCCGACGAGGACCGGCCGACGGAGATTCACATCACCGTCAATGGCCACGACGTCAACGTCGTCCCGCCGCCGTTCAACCGTGAGCTCAGCGAGCCGACGGCCGCGGACCTGCAGTGGCTCGACCAGGAGATCCTCTCGCCCATCAGCGCCGCCGTGGCGCGCTGGATGATGCAGGCGGCGGAGTCCAAGGACCTCGGGTACATCCCGGTCGGCGGCGGCATCGACGACGTCGACGCCCGCCTCGTGGCGTGCTCGGCCACCCCGGGGCCGCCCGCCGCGCCGCCGGCAAGGAACAGCGTTGACGACGCAGCGCTCGACCAGGTCCGCCGCGCGCACTTTCTGTACGGCCTCGAAGAGATCCAGGCTGTCGCCGAACGCACGGCGGAACGCGGCTAAGCCTCTCGCCTGCAGAGAGCCATCCGGCGCCACGTACGTCTCGACTGCCTTGCGGACAACCCCGGCATACGGCAGTACTACGAACGGTTCGGCTTCACCGCCGTCGACGAGGAGGTGATCGACGGGACCGCTATGGCCTGTACGCGGTGGCGATCGCCTGAGTGTTGTGACGCGTCATGAGCGGATCGCGCGAGCAATGATCGCTTCCACCACCTCGGTTTTGGCGTCTGCGTACTCCTGGACGTAGTTCCATCGCCGCGCGGCGAGCTCGTGCTTCGTCCGCGAGTAGAGGTCACGATCCTCACTGTGCGAGCGAAGATGATCGCGGAACCGGAGCATCCTGTCGATCTCGACGCAGCCGGCGGAGAACACGTGAAGGTTGATGTTCGCGTCCGGTCCTTTGAAGAGCCGGTGCTCGTACCAGTCGGGCTCGCGAATACGGAGGACGTATCCGGCCCGCTCCATCGGCGGGACGTAGTCCTCCTCGGCGGACGAGTCCGCGACGACGAGCAGCATGTCGATGATCGGCTTCGCAGGCAGCCCGGGCACTGACGTTGATCCTCCGTGCTCGAGGAGGAGCACCCGGGTGCCGAGTACTCCGAGCACCCGTGCCGCCTCCACGGCATACAACCGCGGCCATTCGGCGTTGTACTGGTGCAACTCGATGGGGCCGTCGATGCGTTGCGGCTCTCCGATCGTGGCCTCGCGAATCCGGAGCTCGCTCGAGCTGGGAGCGTGCGCCGCGGCGACTGCCGGATCAGAATCGGACATTGTCGGCCCAAACCTGCAGGAGGCTGCCGTCACCGGACACGGTGATCCGGTCGGTCCCCTGACGGTTCATCGACCAGAGGTAGAGGTCCGATGCTGTGCCGCGAAGCTCGCAGTGCCCCCTCCCCCGGTCGCTGGTCACCTCGACCCGGTCACCGATGATGAGATTCCATGTGGCGCCGCTGTCGGTTGCGATCAGGCGCAGGATGCGTCCACCTCCGTCGGGCGCCCGAGCACGACGCACCGCCAGGCCGAACCACTCGTCGATGGCGTCGAGCGCATCAGCGGTGCTCAACGGCGTGATCGGACCGCGGGCCGACTCGGCGTCGCATCGGTGCACGGCCGTCTCGTTTGCCTGACGGCGCGCCCAGAAGGCGAGCGCGCTGGGCGCGGGTCCCCAGAACCAGAACGCATCGTCGGGTGATGCGGCCGTCAGCGCGTCGATCAGCGAGCGGCACCCATCTCGATACCACGCCGGCAACGCGTCTCGGTCGGACGGCCCTTCGAAATCGCGTTGCAGCCTTTCCGTGAGCCTGTCGCGGACGATCGTTGCCGCCCACCGATGGACGTCGCCGATGTGCCGCAGCAACATCTCGACGTCCCAGTCCGGGCAACCGGGGACGCGCGCATCGAGCGGGCCCGCCTCGGCGGCTGCGGCGAGTGCCTCACCCTCGACACGGATCCGTTCGATCTGCTCGGTGACCTCCATGCGGAGGAGTGTCGCATTCAGCGGAGCCCGCGTTCGCGTCAAATTGACACCCACCAGAAGCGGACGGAAGATTGACCCCCGGTCGGTCGCGCCCGTGGCGTGGTTCGCATCGGAAACTCGTCGTGCTGGAGGAGTTCTGCCGTGAACGGTGATGTCGTGCGATCGGTGATCCCGGAGCAGGTGACGCCGGGCAAACGGCTCGGACGACATATTGTCCACGACCCTCGGTCGCGTGATTTCCCCGCTGAAGGCGCCGCGGCGATCACCAGCGTCGTGCACAACGCCGTGGGCCTGCCGCTGAACCAGGGTGACATCGGGTCGTGCACCGCGAACGCGCTCTGCGGAGCGCTCGACTCGGCACCCGACTTCAAGGGCGGCGCACCTCGCACCGAGACCGATGCCATCACCCTCTATGAACTCGAGACCAAGCTCGAAGGCGACCCGTACCCTCCCAACGATCCGGGCGGCAGCGGCCTCGAGGTCTGCAAGGCCGCGGTGCAACTCGGCTGGATCACCTCGTACAGGCACGCGTTCGGTATCGAGCCTGCACTCCTCGCGCTCGTGCTCCGGCCGGTCATCACCGGGATCAGCTGGTACACGAGCTTCGACACGCCTTCCGCCGACGGGCTGGTCGCGATCGCCCCTGGCGCCACGGTCCGAGGCGGCCACGAGGTGGTGGCGGACCAGATCGACGCTCCCAATCGGCTGGTCTGGTTCTGGAACAGCTGGGGGCCGTCCTTTGGCGTCGGCGGCAAGTTCTGCATGTCGTTCGACACCTGGTCGGCGCTCCTCAGTCAGGCAGGCGATGTGACAGTCCCGATGCCCTGAGGGCGGGTCGAAACTTTCCCCACCTGGCTGTGGATAACTATCGAGAAGGTCGCCCGGTCAAGCGACGCTCTGCTCATCTGGGTGTGGACAACTCGTCTGGAGATCGCTCATAGCCCGGGCTCGCGGCTGGACCCCGTCACGTGGAGCGGATCGATGAGATCGGAGAACTCCCGTGCCAGTCCGCCGCTCCTTGCCTCGCTGATGACGGCGGCGGCCACAGCCGGCGCGACGTCTCGGTTGAAGACGGACGGGATGATGTACTCGGGCTGGAGGTCGTCACCGACCACATCCGCGATCGCGTGCGCCGCCGCCACCTTCATGCCGTCGCTGATCTCCGCTGCGCCGCTGTCGAGCAGACCGCGAAAGAAACCGGGAAAGCAGAGCACGTTGTTGATCTGATTCGGATAGTCGCTCCGCCCCGTGGCGATCACCGCGGCCAGGCCCTCGATCGCCTCCGGCTGCACCTCGGGTTCGGGGTTGGCCAGCGCGAAGACGATCGGGTTGGGGGCCATGAGGCGGACGAGATCGGCATCGAGTGCGCCCCCGACGCTCGTGCCGATGAAGACGTCCGCCCCGGTGAGCGCCTCGCGGAGACCACCGGTCAGGCGCGCCCGGTTGGTGCGGGCCGCATAGCTGCGCTGCGCGGGGCTCAGGTCGGGCATGTCCTCGCTGAGGATGCCGGCGAGATCGACCCCGACGATGTGCCCGACGCCGGCCGCGATCAGCAGGCTCGTGACTGCCGTGCCCGCCGCTCCGACGCCGAGGCAGACGACGCGCACGTCCTCGAGCCGCTTCCCGACGATCCGCAGCGCATTGATGAGCGCGGCCATCACGACGATGGCGGTCCCGTGCTGATCGTCGTGGAACACGGGGATGTCGAGCAGCTCCACCAGGCGGCGCTCGACCTCGAAGCACCGCGGCGAGGCGATGTCCTCGAGGTTGATGCCCCCAAAGATCGGCGCGATGTTGACGACGGTTTCGATGATCTCGTCGACGTCCTGGGTGGCGAGGCAGATCGGGAAGGCGTCGACGCTGCCGAACTCCTTGAAGAGCATCGACTTGCCCTCCATCACCGGGATCGCCGCGGCCGGACCGATGTTGCCCAGCCCGAGCACTGCGCTCCCGTCGGTGACGATCGCAACCGCATTCCGCTTGATGGTCAGGTTCCGCACGCGACGTGGGTCCTCGGCGATCGCCATGCAGATCCTCGCGACCCCGGGCGTGTAGACCATCGACAGGTCGTCCCGCGTGCGAATCGGGTATCGCGGCGTCACCTCGATCTTGCCGCCGAGGTGGGCGAGGAAGGTTCGGTCCGAGTACTCGAGGACCTCAACGCCCGGGACCGCCGACATCCGCTCGATCAGCTTCTGGGCATGGTCCTCGTCGGCGGCCAGCACGGTGATGTCACGGACAATGCCATTGCCCTCGACGCGAACGATATCGAGCGCGCGTATGTCGCCGCCGACGCTGCCGATTGCAGAGGTGAGCTCACCGAGCATCCCGGGCCGGTTGACGATGCGACACCTCGCGGTGAACGCGAAGCTGGCGGAGGGATGCTGGATCACGGCGCGCCCCATCTTGACGCCATCGGAGGCGTGCGCAGTCGGCGTGACGCCGAGCGCCCCATCTAAGTGTCGCGGTCGCTCAGCCTTTGGTGAGTCCGACCATGTTGCCTGCCGGATCGGAGAACAGCGCGAGCGTGGCCGAGCGCCCGGGGTGACCCTCCGCGAGGCGGTGAAGTACCTGGAGCCCGCACAGCGCGAGGCGGTCCGGAAAGCTGCCGGGAAGTGCGCTCGCTGACGTGCACAAATACTTCATGTGATGTATTATCACTGAGGTGAAGGACCGCTCCCTGCTTCTCGAACGCCTCATGACCGGCCAGTCGGAGCTGCGACGCCGATTCCTCGAGGTGGCGGCGCCGAGCCTACAGTCGGAGTTCGAGGAGGTCGGCCACACGACCCTGCACCAGATGGAGGTGGTTCGCCGTCTCCTGCTCGGCGACGGGATGAGCATGCGCGAGGTCGCGGAGGCGCAGGGGATCGGGCTCAGCGGCGCCACCCAGCTCATCGACCGCCTCGAGCGCCGGGGGCTCGTCACCCGCGTGCGTGACGTGCGGGATCGGAGGGTGCAACATGTTGTCCCGACCGAGCGCGCCAAGGACCTCGCCGCACGTTTCAAGTCTGGCATGCGCCGAGCGTCGGCCGAGGTGTTCACCGCGCTGGATGACGACGAATTGCAAACGTATGTCGACCTGACCGAACGAATCGTCGCGCCCGTGGGCGATGACGCCGGAGAGCATCTACGGAGGGCCACCGCATGACGCAGCGCCAGATCTACGCCGTGCTCGGTGCCCTGATGCTGGGCATGCTCCTCGCCGCCCTCGATCAGACGATCGTGGCAACCTCGCTGCCGACCATCGTGGGCGACCTCGGTGGGCTCAACCAGCTCTCCTGGGTGGTCACCTCCTACCTGCTCGCGTCGACGGTGTCCACTCCCCTCTACGGGAAGCTGGGCGACCTCTACGGTCGCAAGTTCCTCTTCCAGGCGGCAATCGTCATCTTCATCGCCGGTTCGATGCTCGCCGGCCTTTCGCAGAACATGCTCGAGCTCATCGGCTTCCGCGCCGTTCAGGGCATCGGCGCGGGCGGGCTCATGGTCGGCGCCCAGGCCATCATCGGCGATGTCGTTCCGCCCCGCGAGCGCGGCAAGTACCAGGGCTGGATGGGCGGTGTCTTCGCCCTCGCGAGCGTCGCCGGGCCGCTCATCGGCGGATTCCTCACCGACGACGTGTCGTGGCGCTGGATCTTCTACATCAACGTCCCGATCGCGGCAGTGGCGCTGTTCGTGACCGCCACGGTCCTCAAGACGACGACACGGCGCATCTCGCACAGCATCGACTGGCTCGGTGCGTTCTTCCTCGCCGCCGGCGCTTCGGCGCTGATCCTGATGACCACCTGGGGCGGCACCCAGTACGCGTGGGCGTCGCTGCCGATCATCGGTCTCGGACTCCTCGGTGCCGTGATGCTCGCCGGCTTCGTGGTGATCGAGCGGCGGGTCGCCGAGCCCATCCTCCCGTTCCGGCTGTTCCGCATCCAGGTGTTCAACGTCGCGAGCGGCGTCGGCTTCGTGATCGGCTTCGCGATGTTCGGTGCGATCACATTCCTGCCCGTGTTCCTGCAACTGGTGGACGGCGCGAGCGCGACAAGCTCGGGCCTCAACATCCTCCCGCTCATGGCCGGCTTGCTCATAGCCTCGATCTCGAGCGGTCAGATCATCAGCCGGCGAGGGCGGTACAAGATCTTCCCGGTCATCGGCACGGCGCTCGCGGCCATCGGCGTCTTCCTGCTCTCCACCATCGACCCCCAGACGCCGCGCTTCCTCCTCTCCCTGTACATGGTGGTGCTCGGTCTCGGCCTCGGATGCGTCATGCAGGTTTTGGTCATTGCCGTCCAGAACGCGGTCGAGCAGCGTGACCTGGGTGTCGGCACCAGCTCGGCGACGTTCCTGCGTTCGATGGGCGCCTCCTTCGGGGTGGCCATCTTCGGCGCGATCTTCAGCAACGAGCTCGCCAGCAATCTCAAGAAGAACCTGCCCGCGAGCGCCTTGCATGCGGGGATCAACCCGGCGTCGCTCGAGGGCAACCCGGCAACGCTCGCCCATCTTCCACCGGTGATCCACACGGGTCTGGTGAACGCAGTCTCCGAGTCGCTCCACGTCGTCTTTCTCACCGCGGTGCCGATCCTGGTCATTGCATTCTTCCTGACACTGCTGATCAAGGAGATCCCGCTGCGGACCAAGGCGCGGGGGATTCCCGCCGCCGACGAGCCGCCTGGGCTCGACGTGGCGACGGACCTCGGCGAGACGACGCCGGTCGAGGCGGGGGTCGGAGCCGACCTGCTCTAGACTGCGTCGGATGACAGTCGAACGCAGACGGCGGATCGTGATTGCTGCGGGCTTCGGCCTGCTGGCCACGATTACCGCGACACGCATCCTTGCCATGCGCCGCCAGATCTCCGACGACGCTCAGCAGGAGGCGGCGACGGGCGGGAGCGCCCTCACGCGCGACAGTGTCGCCGTCGCCGGCAGCGCACTCACGATCGAGAGCGCGGCGGTCGCGGGCAGCGTCGCGACGCGCCGCTCATCGGCCGTCGCCGGTTCGGCCGCGACCTCCTACTCCTCCGCCGTCGCCGGGTCCGCTCTCACCCGAGGATCCGCCGCGGTGGCCGGAAGCGCCGCGACGGCAATGAGCGCGGCGGTCATCAGGAGCGCCGTAACCGTCGCGAGTGCCGCAGTCGCCGGCAGCGTGCTGACCTTCTTCAGCGCCGCCATCCGGCGCTGCGTGCTCAGCGTCGCGTGTCTTCGCTGCACCCGATGCATCGCCTGCGTCGCGTGCTCGGACTGCATCGACTGCACCGGCTGCGTGGGGTGCCGGGGACTCCGCGGGGCCGTGGGGAAGATCGGGCTCAGCGCCCAGTGACCGCTCCCAGGCTGGCGGACGAGACCGTGGCCGCGTACTTGGCGAACACCCCGGTCGCATAACGCTGCGCCGGCGGCTGCCACGCGGCAAGTCGCGTCGCGATCTCGGCGTCGTCGAGCTCGACGTCGATGCGGCGGGCGATCACGTCGATGTGCACGACGTCACCGTCGCGGACCACGGCGAGCGCCCCGCCGAGCGCCGCTTCGGGAGCGATGTGCGCCACCATGAATCCGTGGGTCGCCCCTGAGAACCGGCCATCGGTGATCAGCGCCACCGAATCGCTCAGGCCGGCGCCGACGATCGCCCCCGTCACACCGAGCATCTCGCGCATGCCGGGCCCGCCCACAGGCCCCTCGTAGCGGATCACCACCACGTCGCCCGCGTGGACGGCGCCCTCACGTACCGCGGCGAACGCCTCCTCTTCCGAATCGAAGACTCGCGCCGGTCCGCGATGCGAATCGCGATCATTGCCTGCGAGCTTCGCGACGCAACCCTCCGTCGCGAGGTTGCCGCGGAGCACCGCGATCCCACCATGTTGCCGAAGTGGGGCGTCACTGGGACGGATCACCTGCTGGCCCGGGGTCTCCGTTGCCGCGGCGGCCACCTCCGCGATGGTCCGGCCGTCGACTGTGACGGCATCGCCGTGCAGCAGCCCCAGCTCGAGGAGACGCTGCATCACCACGCTGAGGCCGCCCGCCGCGTGGAGATCGGTGGCGACGAAGCGTCCTCCAGGCCGGAGGTCGGCGAGGATCGGCGTCCGCGCGCAGATTGCATCGAAGTCGTCGATGTCGATGGCAATGCCCGCCTCAGCGGCGATCGCGAGCAGGTGGAGCACCGCGTTGGTGGAACCGCCCGTGGCGGCGAATGATGCGATGGCGTTCTCGAGCGCGGCCCGAGTGACGATCGACCGAGCCGTGGTCCCGCCCTGGACGAGTTCCACCGCAAGCCGGCCCGCGGCCTCCGCGACGATGGGTTTCTCGGGGTGAGTGGCTGGAACTGCGTTGGCACCCGGAGGCGACAGCCCGAGAAACTCGAGCGCGGTGCTCATGGTGTTCGCCGTGTACTGGCCGCCGCACGCGCCCGCGCCAGGACAAGCGTGCTCCTCCACCGCGCGAAGCTCGTCGGCGTCGATCCGGCCGGCGTTGTATGCCCCCACGGCCTCGAAGACATCCTGGACGGTGAGGTCGCGACCGCGCAGGTGTCCGGGCTGGATGGTGCCGCCGTAGAGGACGAGGCCCGGGATGTCCAGGCGGCTCAGCGCCATCGCCGCCGCCGGGATCGTCTTGTCACAACCGACGATGAGTACGAGCCCATCGAAGCTGTGCCCGCGGGTGACCAGCTCGATCGAGTCGGCAATCACCTCGCGAGAGACCAGCGAAGCCTTCATCCCCTGCGTTCCCATGGTCACACCATCGCTGACTGCGATGGTGTTGAACTCCATGGGCGTGCCGCCGGCCGCACGAACGCCCTCCTTCACCCGCTCGGCAAGGAGGCGGTGATTCCAGTTGCACGGCATGGTCTCGATCCACGAGTGGCCGACGCCGATGATCGGCCGTTCCAGGTCCTCGCGGCTGAAGCCGATCGCGCGGAGCATCGCGCGTGCGGGCGCGCGCTCAGGACCGTGCAACATCACCGAGCTCGGTCGCGCCGCAGGCGTGTCAGGCATGCGCGGAAGCATACGGTGCAACTGTCACATGTCCGTGTATTGACTGGAGCGACGTTCAGGCCGTATCCTTGCCGCCGAGATGTTGTACGGCTCCGCGCTGGTCCTGCTGGTAGGCCTGCTCCTGATTAGGAGCGGGGCTTTCATGCTTCAGGGCAGGCGCGTGCGCAGGTAGGCACCAAGACCAAGCCGGAATCAAGCAAAAGGCCCCCTCCCAGGAGGGGGCCTTTTTTGTACCCGGCACAACGCGATTGGAGGAACTGTCATGGCCGGCCCCCGACAGGCACCCGCACCGTATGACGGCATGGGGACACCGACTCGCTGGGATGCACATACCCACGATGACGGCAACCAGGCCGAACTCCTCGACGCCGCACGCTCGGAGCGTTTCGCTCCCGGGACCCCCCGCCACGACGAGAGCGAAGAGTTCGTGCGCAGATCACTCAACCGCTACTACCAGTGATCACCGCCCGAACGGATCAACGCTCGAGCGCGGCCGTGACGACCGCTGCAAGCCCCGACGGCCTGACGGAGCCGCCCCGCATGCTCACCGGCGCGCAGGTCGCCCTCGAATCGCTTATCCGCGAGGGTGTCGACACGATCTTCGGGTATCCAGGGGGCGCCAACCTCTGGCTCTACCGCTATCTTCCTGACTACCCGGCGCTGCACCACGTTCTCGTGCGCCACGAGCAAGGTGGCGCCCATGCCGCCGACGGCTACGCGCGCAGCAGGCGCGGCTCCGTCGGTGTCGTCTTCGCGACGAGCGGTCCTGGGGCGTTGAACCTCGTCACTGGGCTCGCCACCGCGTATATGGACTCGGTCCCGGTCGTTGCGATCACGGGCCAGGTGCCTTCGACAGCCATCGGGACCGACAGCTTTCAGGAGTCCGACGTCATCGGCTCGACGATGTCGGTGGTGAAGCACTCGTACCTGATCACGCGCGCAGAGGACATCGCGCCGACGATCAAGGAGGCATTCCACATCGCCCGGACCGGCCGGCCCGGACCGGTGCTGATCGATTTCCCAAAGGATCTTCAGGCCGCGAAGACCGCGTTCAACTACCCGGACGCGCCGGTGCGGCGGCGCTCCTATCCGGCGCCACCCCGGCCCGACCCGGCGAAACTGCGTCAGATCGCCGACCTCATCAAGGGCGCAAAGCGCCCGGTGATCCTCGCGGGTCGCGGCGTGCTGATCGCCCGCGCCGAAGAGGAGCTTGCGGAGCTTGCGCACCAGGCGCACATCCCCGTGGGATGGACGCTGCTCGGCACCGGCGTGTTTCCCGTGTCCGACCCGATGGCCCTGCAGATGGTCGGTTTCATGGGCGCGGGATACACGAACAAGGCCGTGTGCGAGGCCGACGTGCTGATCATGATCGGCATGCGCTGCGACGACCGGGTCACCACCCGCCTCGACTCGTTCGCTCCCCGCGTCGAGCACCTCGTGCACATCGACATCGATCCTGCCGAGATCGGCAAAAACGTTGTTCCGCACGTGAGCGTCGTCGCCGATGCGAAGGTCGCGCTCCGCGAGCTGAACCTCCTCGTCGAGCCCAAGCGCGAGCATCAGTGGTTGACGCAGATCGACCAGTGGAAGGAGGAGCACCCCGTCCGCTTCACGAACCACAGCGGGCTGCTCCAGCCGCAGCAGGTCCTTGAGGCGATGTACTCGCGCTGTGAGGACGAGGCGATCGTGCTCGCCGACGTCGGCCAGAACCAGATCTGGGCGGCGCTCTGGTTCAACTACGCCAAGCCGGGGCTGTTCCTCAACTCGGGTGGGACGGGGACGATGGGCTACGCGTTTCCCGCGTCCATGGGAGCGAAGCTCGCCAACCCGCGGAAGACCGTGTTCTGCGTCACCGGCGAGGGCGGCTTCGTCATGAACATGCAGGAGATGGCGACGATGGTCGAGAACAACATCGACGTCAACGTCATCATCCTGAACAACTCGTCGCTCGGCATGGTGCGTCAGTTCCAGGACGACTTCTACGACGGCGTCCGGTCGGCAGTCGACCTGACCTTCACCCCCGACTTCGTCAAGCTCGGTGACGCCTTCGGCATGAAGGCGATGTCCACGGACCGCATCGAGGATGTCGGACGGATGCTCGATGAGGCGATGGCGCACAAGGGACCGGTGCTGCTGAACTTCAACATCGATCCGAACGCGAATGTCTACCCGATCGTGCCGCTCGGCATGGGCATGCTTGACTTCGTCGAGGCAAGCTGATGACCCAGAGCCGCCTGTTGTCAGTCCTCGTCGACAACAAGCCGGGTGTGCTCCAACGTGTCGCGTCGATGATCCGGCGGCGCGGCTTCAACATCGACTCACTCTCGGTGGGCCCCACCGAGGACGACACGATCTCCCGGATGACCATCACCGTGCACGTGGGACGCCAGCAGGCGGAACAGGCCACGAAGCAGCTCGCCAAGCTCATCGACGTCATCACCATCGACGACATCACGGGCCTGCGCAACGTAGCGCATGAGCTGGTCCTCGTCCGGATGCACGCGCCCCCGGGGGAACGCACCGAGGTGCTGCACCTCGTCGACATCTTCAGGGGACGGGTGGTCGACGTCGCAGCCAACTCGGTGATCATCGAGGTGACCGGCAGCGCCGAGAAGATCGACAACTTCATCGAGTTGATGCGGCCGTACGGCATCAAGGAACTGGCCCGCAGCGGCGTCGTGGCGCTGGTTCGAGGCGACCAGGCGCGCTTCAGTCTCGTGGATTTCGCCATCGACGGCGACGAGCCCCAGTCAGAGCCGTCGCGCCTGCAGGGCGTGGCCGGCGACACCACCGGCACCGTATGAGCAAGCGCAGAGGAGGCAGCGATCAATGACCGCTCGGATGTATTACGACGCAGACGCCGATCCAGAGGCGCTGGCGAAGCGTCCCATCGCCATCCTGGGCTACGGGTCGCAGGGCCACGCGCATGCGCTCAACCTGCGCGACTCCGGGCACGACGTGCGTGTCGGACTCCCTGTGTCCAGCCGCAGCCGCGCTGCTGCGCAGGCGGAAGGCCTGCGCGTGCTGACGCCCTCGGAAGCGTGCGAGGAAGCCGATGTGATCATGGTGCTGACACCTGACACCGGCCAGCGCGCCCTGTACGACGAGGCGATCGCGCCGCATCTGCATGCCGACAAGATGTTGATGTTCGCCCACGGCTTCAACATCCGCTACGCGCTCATCGACCCGCCCGTCGGTGTCGACGTGAGCATGGTGGCGCCCAAGGGCCCAGGCCACCTGGTGCGCAGCACGTTCGTCGCCGGACAGGGCGTTCCCTGCCTGTTCGCCGTGCACCAAAACGCAACCGGGCTGGCGCGGGAGCGCACCCTTGCCTATGCGCGGGGTATCGGTGGCACCCGGGCCGGCGTCCTCGAGACAACGTTCGCCGAGGAGACCGAGACGGATCTCTTTGGAGAGCAGGCGGTCCTCTGCGGCGGTATCACGTCGCTGGTGAAGGCCGGGTTCGACACCCTCACCGAGGCGGGATACCAGCCCGAGCTCGCGTATTTCGAGGTGATGCACGAGCTGAAGCTCATCGTCGATCTCATGTACCAGGGCGGTCTGTCGTGGATGCGCTACTCGGTGAGTGACACGGCTGAGTACGGCGACTACGTGAGTGGTCCCAAGGTCGTCGACCAGCGGACACGCGAGACCATGCGCAAGCTGCTCAGCGACATCCAGGACGGCACGTTTGCGAAGCGGTGGATCGAGGAGAGCGAGGCCGGACGCCCAAACTTCGTGGAGTACCGCGACGAGGAGCAGCACCTGCCCATCGAGCGGGTCGGAGCCGAGCTGCGCTCGAAGATGGGATGGCTCGATTCCAAGACGGCGCCCGGCATGGAGAGGGTCCTGGCCGAGCCCGATCGCGAGGAGGCAACGGTGTGACCGAGTCGCTCACCATCCTTGACACGACGTTGCGCGACGGCGAGCAGTCCCCGGGCGTCGCGCTCAACGCCGAGGACAAGCTGCAGATCGCGCAGCAGCTCGCCCGCCTGAAGGTCGACGTCATCGAAGCCGGATTCCCGCACAGCTCCCCGGGTGACTTCGCAGCCGTGAAGGCCATCGCCGAGCAGGTCGACGGCGCCGTGATCGCGGGGCTCTCGCGATGCTTCGAAGCCGACGTTCGCGCCTGCGCCGCAGCGCTCGAGCCGGCTGCTCGCGCGCGCATCCACGTGTTCATCGGTACCTCGCCGATCCATCGCGAAGGACAGTTGCGCATGACGCAGCGCGAGGTGCACGACAGGGCCGTCGCCATGACCGCGCTCGCGAAGACCTTCCGCGACGACGTCGAGTTCTCTCCGATGGATGCGAGCCGCACCGAGCGTGAGTACCTCGCCGAGGTGGTCAACAGCTGCATCGAGGCCGGGGCAACCACCATCAACCTGCCCGACACGGTCGGCTACGCGACACCCGACGAGTGGCGCGCATTGATCGCCTGGATGTACGAGCAGGTCCCAGCGCTGCGCAACGTGGTGCTCTCGGTGCACTGCCACAACGACCTCGGTCTCGCCACTGCCAACTCGCTCGTCAGCGTGCTGGGCGGGGCACGCCAGATCGAGACCTGTGTCAACGGGATCGGCGAGCGCGCCGGCAACGCGGCGCTCGAGGAGGTGGCCATGGCCACCCGCCTGCATCCCGAGGTGTATGGAGTCACAACACAGCTCGACCATTCGCAGCTGTATCGCACCTCACGCCTCGTGTCCCAGCTCACCGGGATGCTCGTGCAGCCCAACAAGTCTGTGGTCGGCGCCAATGCATTCGCGCACCACTCCGGGATTCACCAGGACGGCATGCTCAAGGATCGCCGGACGTTCGAGATCATGGAGCCGGGTCAGGTGGGCGCCGGGTCGACGCTCGTCCTCGGCAAGCTCAGCGGGCGGCATGCGCTCCGCGACCGTCTCGAGCAATTGGGCTACCGGCTTGACGGCGAAGAGTTGCAGCGCGCCTTTGTGCGTTTCAAGGAGCTCGCCGACCGCAAGCGCGATGTCACCGACCGGGACCTCGAAGCGATCGTCGCCGACGAGCGCCAGGGCGGCGAGGAGACCTTCCACCTCGAACACCTCCAGGTGAGCTGCGGCACCAACCTGCGCGCCACCGCCACTGTCCGTATGCTCCTGAGCGACGGCGTGAGCCATGAGGCGGTCTCCATCGGCGATGGCCCCGTCGACGCGACCTATCGCGCCATCGACTCACTGGTGCAGGTGAAGGCCGAGCTCGAGGAGTTCGCCATTCAGGCGATCACCGAAGGCATGGATGCCGTCGGCGAGGTGAGCGTGCGCCTGCGCCAGGACGGCACCCTGAGCTCGGGTCATGGAGCGGACACCGACATCCTGGTGGCAGCCGCCAAGGCCTATGTTCATGCGCTGAATCGACTGACAACCCGGCTCGCGGCGGGCCCGCGCGTCCCCCCGGAGCGCATGGCGGCGATGGCCTCGTCGACCGAGGCGATCCCCGTCGCAGTCCCGTCGGGGGTCGAATGACGCCACGGACGCTGTTCGACAAGATCTGGGACGCACACGTCGTCGCCGAGGCACCCGGAGAGCCGTCCCTGCTCTACGTCGACCTGCACCTGGTCCACGAGGTCACCTCGCCCCAGGCGTTCGAGAGCCTCCGCCTCGAGAGCAGAAGCGTGCGCAGGCCTGGCCAGGTTGTTGCCACAATGGACCACAACGTGCCCACCGACGGTGACGGGGTCACCGGTGCCGACGAGATGAGCACGGTCCAGATGAATGCGCTCCGCCGCAATTGCGATGAGAACGGGATCTCGTGCTTCGGTGCCGGGCACCGCTGGCAGGGCATCGTCCACGTGATCGGACCGGAGCTGGGACTCACCGTCCCGGGGACCGTCGTCGTCTGTGGCGACTCCCACACAGCCACCCACGGCGCCTTCGGGGCATTCGCCCTTGGCATCGGGACGTCTGAGGTGGAGCACGTGCTGGCGACACAGTGCCTCCGTCAGTCGCGACCGCTGACCATGGAGGTGCGCATCGAGGGCGCGTTGCCCGTCGGGGTCACTGCGAAGGACGCGGCGCTCGGCGTGCTCAATGCCATCGGCACGGCCGGCGCTGCAGGTCATGTCGTCGAGTACACGGGCTCGGTCGTGCGCGGTTTCTCGATGGAACAGCGGATGACGCTGTGCAACCTCACCATCGAGGGCGGAGGACGCGCCGGGATGATCGCGCCCGATGCGACCACCTTCGCGTACATCAGGCGCCGCCCGTATGCGCCGGCCGGCGCCGACTGGGACGAGGCGGTCGCGGCGTGGAGCGAGCTGAACAGCGATCCGGGCGCCGCATACGACCGCGTGGTCAGCATTGACGCGGCAACGCTCGAGCCGACGGTGACGTGGGGGACGACCCCGGCGCAATCGGTGCCCGTGACCGGACGGGTCCCCGACCCGGAGTCGTTCGTGGATGCAGCCGAGCGTGAATCCGCGGTGCGCGCCCTCGCCTACATGGGTCTCGAGCCCGGCACGGCCATCGAGGACATCAAGCTGGACACGGTCTTCATCGGATCGTGCACGAACGGCCGTATCGAGGATCTCCGCGCCGCCGCGGCGATGCTCGACGGGCGCCGCGTCCACGACGGTCTTCGCGTCCTGATCGTCCCGGGATCCGCGCAGGTCAAGGTGCAGGCCGAATCCGAGGGGTTGGACAGGATCTTCACCAGCGCTGGCGCCGAGTGGCGCAACCCGGGCTGCTCGATGTGCCTCGGCATGAACCCCGACATTCTGCAACCCGGGGAACGGTGCGCCAGCACGAGCAACCGCAACTTCGAAGGCCGCCAGGGACGTGGCGGACGGACACACCTCGTCTCGCCGGCGATGGCGGCAGCCGCGGCGGTCGAGGGTCGTTTCGTCGACGTGCGCCGCCTGGCAGTTCCGGCGGGACGCGCGTGAAGCCGTTTCGCCGCGAGGACGGAGTGCTCATCCCGCTCGACCGGTCCGATGTCGACACCGACCAGATCATTCCCAAGCAATTCCTCAAGCGCATCGAGCGAACCGGATACGGCGAGTTCCTCTTCAACGACTGGCGTCGCGACACGTCGGGGGCGCAGCGATCTGAGTTCGTGTTCAACCAGGAGCCGTATGCGCCCGGCACCGTGATGGTCGCAGGGCGCAACTTCGGGTGCGGCTCCTCGCGCGAGCACGCCGTGTGGGCACTGTCCGACTACGGCATTCGCGCGATCATCGCCGAGTCGTTCGGCGACATCTTCCGGAGCAATGCACTCGGGAGTGGGCTGCTCCCGGTGACGCTTCCCGAGCACGAGGTGCGCGAGCTGCTCGACCTCGCCGCCGAGCAGCCCGGGATCACCGTCGCCGTCGACCTGGAAGCACAGACCGTGGTCTGCGGCGATCTGCGATTCGCGTTCACCATCGATGCGTTCGAACGCCGCCGCCTCCTGGAGGGCCTTGACGACATCGCATTGACGCTCGTGCACGAGGCGGAGATCACAGCGTTTGAAGAGCGCCGCCCGGCGTGGATGCCGGACCTCCAGCGCGCCAGGGCCGGCTCGTGAAGGCGAACATCGTCGTCCTGCCCGGGGACGGTGTCGGCCCGGAGGTCGTGAATGCCGCGCTGAGCGTGCTCGCGACCGTGTGCGACGCCTCTGACGCGAGCATGAGCATCGATGTGCACGCCATCGGCGGACGGGCCATCGACGAGTACGGCACTCCGCTGCCAGACGAGACCCTCGAGGCGTGCAAAGCCGCCGACGCGGTGCTGCTCGGCGCCGTCGGCGGCCCGGCGTGGGATCACCTTCGCGGCGAGCATCGCTGCGAAGCCGGCTTGCTCCGCCTGCGACGTGAGATGGACGTCTTCGCCAACGTGCGTCCCGTCAAGGTGCACCCGCACCTCGCCGATCGGACCACGTTGCGGCCCGATGTCGTCAGCGGGACAGACCTCGTGATCGTGCGCGAGCTCACCGGCGGCGCGTACTTCGGACAGCCGCGCGGCCGGACCGGTTCGGGACCCGACGAGATCGCCCGCGACAGCATCGTGTACAGCGCGTCCGAGATCGAACGCGTCGGCCGAGTCGCCTTCGAACTCGCCCGGTCGCGACGCGGCGAGCTCATCTCGATCGACAAGGCGAACGTGCTCATCACGAGCCAGCTGTGGCGCGAGGTTGTCACCACCCTGGGTGCGGAGTATCCAGATGTGACGTTGAGCCATGAGCTGGTCGATTCGTTTGCCATGCGCCTCGTGCGTGAGCCTGCGACCGTGGACGTGGTGGTCGCCGAGAACCTGTTCGGCGACATCCTGAGCGACGAGGCGGCGGTGCTCGCAGGCTCGCTCGGTCTGCTGCCGTCTGCGAGTCTCGGCGCGTCCGATCAGGGCTTGTACGAGCCGATTCATGGAAGCGCACCGAGGCTCGCCGGGCGCGGCATCGCCAACCCCTACGGCACCATCCTCTCGGTCGCGATGCTCCTTCGGCATTCGCTGCACCGCGACGATCTCGCGGGGGCCATCGAGTCCGCCGTTGACGTGTGCATCAGCGAGGATGTGCTCACCGCCGACCTGGGCGGCGCGTCCGGAACGGATGCCGTCGCCGGCGCGGTGGCGCGCGAGGCACTGCGACATCTCGGTGCGCGGAGCGGGGCTGCGTCGTGAGCGTCGAGATCTACGACACGACGCTGCGGGACGGCGCGCAGGGCGTCGGCATCAACTTCTCCGTCTCCGACAAGCTGCGCATCGCCACGCATCTCGACACCCTCGGCGTGGCTGTCATCGAGGGTGGCTGGCCCGGCGCCAATCCCACCGACACCGAGTTCTTCGCGGCAATGCAGCGTCACCCGCTGCGTCATGCGACTCTCGCTGCGTTCGGGGCGACCCGGCGGCCGGGACTCGAGGCGCAGGACGATCTGCAGCTGCGCACCCTGCTCGACTCGATGGCGCCGATCATCACGCTCGTCGGCAAGGCATGGGACCGGCAGGTCATCGATGTGCTTCGCACCACCACCGATGAGAACCTCGCGATGATCGCCGACTCGGTTCGCTGGTTCAGCGACCACGGCCGCCGGGTCGTCTACGATGCCGAGCACTTCTTCGACGGATACGCAAGCGATTCGGACTATGCGCTGCGCTGCCTCGAGGCCGCGGTCAGCGCGGGAGCCGAACGGATCACCTTGTGCGACACAAACGGCGGAACGCTCCCCGATCGCGTGGAGACCATCGTTCGCGAGATCACTGCTCGATTCGGCAGCATCGCAGGGATCCACTGCCACGATGACTCCGGGTGTGCGGTCGCGGCTACGCTCGCGGCGGTCCGCGCGGGTGCCGTTCAGGTGCAGGGCTGCATCAACGGCTATGGTGAGCGCACGGGAAACGCGAACCTCTGCACGCTGATTCCCAATCTGCAGCTCAAGATGGGCATGCAGGTCATCGAGGATGCCCAACTGGCACGGCTCACCGAGGTGGCCCGAGACGTGGCGGAGATCGCCAACATCGCACCGCCGCTGTCGGCGCCATACATCGGTCATTCCGCATTCACCCACAAGGGCGGCCAGCACATCGACGCGATGAGCAAGGCTTCCTACGCGTATCAGCACATCGACCCCGCGAGGGTCGGCAACGAGCGGCATTCGGTGATCACACAGCAGTCGGGTCGCGGCACCGTGCTCGAGAAGGCGGCGGCATTCGGCGTGGACCTCACCGAGGACCGCGCGCTGGCGCGGCGTGTCGCTGACCAGGTCAAGCAGCTCGAGTTCACCGGTCATTCGTTCGAGGGTGCCGAGGCGTCCTTCGAGCTGCTCGTGCATCGCGCGCGCGGCAACCCGGCACCGTTCACCCTCATCGATTACATCGCGCTCGTCGAGCAGCGCGAGGGCCGTCAGCTCGTGTGCGAAGCGACCATCAAGATGCAGGTCGGCGATGAGGTGGTGCACACCGCGGCCGAGGGCAACGGACCCGTGAACGCTCTCGATGCAGCGCTGCGCAAGGCGCTGACGCCCAGCTACCCCGAGATCGGTGCGACCCAGTTGTTCGACTACAAGGTGCGCGTGCTCGACGGGCGCGACGGCACCGCAGCCGGGGTCCGCGTGCTCGTCGAGAGCGGCGACCACCACCGGCGCTGGAGCACGGTTGGCTGCAGCACCAACATCATCGAGGCGTCGTGGAGCGCGCTGGCCGACGCATTCGAGTACGCGATCATCGCGAGCCGGGAGGGCTCAGGCCTTGCGGGCGAGCACCTGGAGGTAGTCTGACTCGAGCGTCAGGCCGCCGCCCGAGACCTGGTTGAGCTCGGCCATCAGCTTCTTGCCGTCCTCGCGCAGCGATCCGGCCTGTTCGGGATTGAGCGTGCTCAGCATCGCCCCCATCGGCGGGTTGGCGCGCTCCCAGAAATCCCAGCCGGCATCGAGTGATTCGAATTCGAAGGTGAGCGCCTGCGGGTAGATCTCGATGGAGGACGTGAGCCCCTTGAATCGGCGGTGCACCTCATCGGTGACCCCCCACTCGAACGGCGAGTGCATCCCAGGCGGCGGTGCGGGACCGCGCTCCGCGAGCATGGCCGTGAACCGCCCGAGGAACCCCTTCGGCCCGTAGTTGGCCATCGCCACCAGGCCGCCCCGTTTGGTGACACGGAACAACTCGCTCGCAACCCGCTCCGGGTCCGGGGCGAACATCGCGCCGAAGACGGAGGCCACGACGTCGAATCGCTCGTCGGGAAAAGGGAGTTCCTCCGC
>Ga0182024_10005309_pt1 | contig 28982 bp, 26 predicted proteins | sample P32metaG_FD_120480 | JGI IMG/M metagenome (GOLD analysis project Ga0182024, IMG submission 120480) | Permafrost microbial communities from Stordalen Mire, Sweden - P3-2 metaG (Illumina Assembly) | ecosystem: Environmental > Terrestrial > Soil > Wetlands > Permafrost | place: Sweden: Stordalen...
ATCGCGTGCTTGTAGACAAGCTGGCTCTGGCCATCGCGGCGCAGCAGCACGCAGAAATTGTCGAACCAGGTGATGTTGCCCTGCAGCTTGACGCCATTCACCAGGAAGATGGTGACGGCAGACTTGCTCTTGCGGACCGCATTTAAAAACGTGTCCTGAAGGTTCTGTTGTTTATCGCTCATGGGTTCGCCCATTGTTTCAGCCGCGTGGGGGTTCACGCCGCACCTTGGCCGCCAGTCTAGCGGAATGCTGCAATTGCGAAAGAGAAAAAATCGCCGGAATCAGGCGTTTTTGATACCCGCTTTGGTGAAATAGAGCTCACGAATGCGCCGCGTTAACGCTCCGGGTGCGCCATTGCCCAGGGTTTGACCATCGATGGCGACCACCGGCACCGCCGCGCCCGTGGCCGAGGACAGGAAGGCTTCCTTCGCTGCTTTGGCCTCCGCCACAGTAAATTTGCGTTCCACCACCTTGATCTGCGCTTCGGCCAGCGCCTCGAGGATGATGCGGCGGGTGACGCCCGGCAGGATGGCGTTCGACAGGTCGCGGGTGATCACCGTGCCATCCTTGTCCACGATCCAGGCATTGGTGGACGAGCCTTCGGTGACAAAGCCATCCTCATCGACCAGCCAGGCCTCAAAGGCGCCCGTCATGCGCGCGGCCTGCTTGGCCAGAAGATTGGGCAGAAGCTGCACCGTCTTGATGTCACAGCGGCCCCAGCGGATGTCGGGCTGGGTGGAAACCGTGATGCCCTTCTCCATGCGCTTGGCGAGTGCGGCCATGTCCTGCGCCCGCATGGTTATGATCAGGGTCGGGCGCGGGCCATCGGCGGGCGGAATGTGATCGCGCTTCACCGCCCCGCGTGTCACCTGCATGTAAAGAAAGCCGTCGGCGATGCGGTTTCTGGCGATCATTTCGCGCATGACCAGCTTCAGCGCCGCCCGCCCCATCGGCATGGTCATGCCCAGTTCGCGCAAGGAACGCTCCATGCGGTCCAGATGCGGCTCCTCGTCCAGCATCACGCCGCCGATGACATTGCAGACTTCATAGATGCCGTCGCCCAGCTGCAGCGCGCGGTCCTCGACATGCACGCCGGCGCGCGCGAAGGGCAGATAGCGGCCGTTGACATAGGCGATACGGCCGGCGGGCGCGCGGCTGGCGGACCATTTTTTCAAGGGATTATCTGTCACCACTGCTTAGTTGCCGTAATTGGGGCGCGAACCAGAACTATGAAAGCAAGCACTGGGGCGCGGCACTTGAGAGCAGACGCCACTGTTCCGCGATAGATAGGCAGCGTAGCCAATGCCTAGCAGGATCGCAAAAACTACGATTGCCCATTGCAGTCGAGGGCTCATTTGCTATTTCCCTTTACGGAAAAAAGTATAGCAGAACTTTGCACATCTCTGAGCCGCTAGGCTTTACCGTGTCTATTATTCTCCACTGGTGGGCAGATCGCGCTAGTTCGGGATCCCCTGCGCCGAGCCCACCCCCAGCGACTTCAGCTTGCGATGCAGCGCAGAGCGCTCCATGCCGATGAAGGCAGCGGTGCGCGAGATGTTGCCGCCGAAGCGGTTGATCTGGGCCATCAGGTAATCGCGCTCGAAGATTTCTCGCGCCTCGCGCAGCGGCAACGAAATCACCAGGTCGCCATTCTTGTTGCCGCCCACATTCGAGCCCAGGTCCGACGGCAGTAGGTCGGCGGTGATCGCCTCGTTGACGTCGTCGCTGGCCAGGATCAAGAGCCGCTCCACGATATTGCGCAGCTGGCGCACATTGCCGGGCCAGCCATGGGTTTGCAGTACCGCCATGGCATCGTCGCCGATCTGGCGCGCCGGCAACCCGCCGGCCGCCGATAGACGGCGCATGAAGTGATTGACCAGCACCGGAATGTCGTCGCGCCGCTCGGCCAGCGACGGGATGCGCACCGGCACCACATTCAGGCGATGATAGAGGTCTTCGCGGAAACGCCCGGCCTCGGTCTCGGCCCGCAGGTCGCGCGTGGTGGAGCAGATCACGCGCGCGTCCACCTGCACGCGAACCTGCCCGCCCACACGGGTGAAGGTCTGGTCGATCAGCACGCGCAGGATCTTTCCTTGCGTTTCCAGCGGCATGTCGGCGACTTCATCAAGATAGAGCGTGCCGTTATGGGCGAGCTCGAACAGGCCGGTCTTGCGCTGTCCCTCGCCTGATTCCACGCCGAACAGTTCGGCTTCCAGCCGGTCCGGCTCCATGGTGGCGCAGTTGATGGCGACAAAGGCGTTGCCGGCACGGCGCGAGCGGCCATGGATCAGCCGCGCCGCCACTTCCTTGCCCGATCCGGCGGGACCGGCGATCAGCACGCGGCTGTTGGTGGGCGCGATCTTGTCGATCAGCACCTTGAGCTGGGTGACGGTGGGAGAATTGCCCACCAGTTCGCCCTCGTCGCCGGCCTTGAGCTTGAGTTCCTGGACTTCACGGCGCAGGCGCGCGGATTCCAGCGCGCGTTCCACCACCATCAAGAGGCGGTCGGCCTTGAACGGCTTTTCTACAAAATCATAGGCGCCCTTCTTGATCGAGGCGACCGCGGTTTCGATGGTGCCATGACCGGAGATCATCACCACCGGCAAATCGGCCTGCTCGCGCTTGATGGCGTCCAGAACCTCGATGCCGTCGAGCTTGGAGCCCTGCAGCCAGATGTCGAGCACGACAAGCTGCGGGCGGCGCGCGCGGATCGCGGTCAGCGCGGATTCGGAATCGCCGGCGACGCGGGTGGTGTAACCCTCGTCGTGCAGGATGCCGGAAATCAGGTCGCGAATGTCTTCCTCATCATCGACGACGAGGATTTCAGATGCGATCAGAGACCCGTTTTTGCTCATCTTCATTTCCTCTTTCTGTCCCTTTCGGGTTCTTTTGCGCGAAGGGCAAGGTCAAGGTGACCGCTGCCCCTTCTCCGTTTTCCGCGTCGGCGAGGATGATCTCCCCGCCATGGTCTTCCACGATCTTGCGCACGATGGCCAAGCCCAGCCCGGTGCCCTTGACCCGGGTGGTGACATAGGGCTCGGTCAGCCGGTGGCGATGTTCCGGCGGCAGGCCGATGCCATTGTCGGTGACGCGGAAGGCGAAGGTGGCGCCATTCGGTTCGACAGCGATATTGACCTTGCCAGGCTCGTCATCGCCCTTGGCGATGCGCGCCGCGATCCCCTCGCCGGCATTCTTGATCACATTGGTGAGCGCCTGGGCGATCAGGCGGCCGTCGCCCTCGAACCAGACCGGCGCCTTGGGCGCATCGGTCGTATAGGTGATGGCGGGATTGGCGACGCGCTGCAAAAACACCGCCTGCTGCAGCAGTTCCTGGGCGTTTTCGCGCCGCATCACCGGCGTGGGCATGCGCGCGAAGGATGAGAACTCATCCACCATGCGGCCGATGTCGCCCACCTGGCGCACGATGGTGTCGGTGCATTGCTGGAAGACTTCAGGATCGGTGGTGATCTCGCTGGCATATTTGCGCTGCAGCCGCTCGGCGGAAAGCTGGATCGGGGTCAGCGGGTTCTTGATCTCATGCGCGATGCGCCGCGCCACATCGGCCCAAGCGGCGGTGCGCTGGGCGCTGACCAGATCGGTGATGTCGTCGAAGGTGACGACAAAGCCGTCGGCCGAACCGCGCTCCGATGTGACCTGCACGCTCAAGGTGCGCGGTGTCCCGGCGCGGCGGATGGTGACTTCGCCGCCGGCGCGGCCCGCCGGTTCCGACATGGCGCGCAGGATCAGCGGCGCCAGCTCCGGCACGGCCTGCGAATAATGGATCGCTTCCAGGTCTTCGGGTGCGGCGTCCATCAGGCGGGCGGCGGCGCGGTTGACGATGGTGACACAACCCTCGGCATCCACGCCGATCACCCCGGCGCTGACACCCGACAGCACGGTCTCGGTGAAACGGCGGCGCATCTCGTTCAGCTTGTTGGCGGTGATCAGATCGCTGCGCTGCGCCGACAGCTGCTGGGTCATGCGATTGAAGGCGCGTGACAGACCGGCGAGTTCGTCATCATCGCGCGCCACGCGGACCTGCGCGTCCAGATCGCCGGCAGATACCCGCTCGGCCGCATCGATCAGCCCCGATATGGGCCGCACCAGCCGGCTGGCCGCCCAAAGGCCTGACCAGATGGCGGCGAGCAGCACCACCAGCGACACCATGCCGTAAAGCAGCGCGAACAGGACTTGCAGCTTCTCGCGGTTCTGGTCGAGTTGGTTGTAACCGCTGACCGCCGCCTTGGTGCGCTGATAGTAGCTGAACACGGTCGGATCGGCTTGCCGCACAACCAGCAAATAGGCGTCATTGAGGAACGGCAGATTGATCAGGGCATGGATGAGGCCGGTATTGGGATTGCCGTCCACGACAATGCTGCCGCGCCTTGCGTCCGCTATATCGCCCGCGGCGATAAGACCGCGGGACGACGCAAGCACGGACGATTTGACCAGTTCGGTGCCTTTGCTGTCGACGATATAGGAGCCGACCAGCGCGCGGTCCTTGGTGATCGACGCAAGCCGCGTAATCATCAACGCAGTTTTCATATGACGCTGTTCGTCGAACAGCTGCGGGTCGCGCTGGATGGCATCGGCGATCTGGCCTGCGTCCAGGACAATGCCGCGGCCCTTTTCCAGCATGTAGGAGCGGCCGATATTCTCTGCGCTGCCCAGTGCCGTCTTCACCGGGCTGGAGAACATGGCGTCCAGGCCCAGATTGAGGGTCACCGCGGCAAACACCGCCACCAGGATGGCGGGCACCACCGCGATGAGGGAGAACCAGGCGACCAGCCGCACATGCAACTTGGCGCCGGCGCGCCCCGAACGCCGCGTCGCCCACAGCCTGGCCAGCCGCCAGCCGATCAGCGTGGCCAGTGTCAGCACCAGCACCAGGTTGACCAGCATCAGGACGATCAGGCCGGTGCGGTCCAGGGTGTAGGGCGTCAGCCCCGTGAGCAGCATGTAGGTGGCGACGCCCGAAATCACAGCCAGCAGCGCCACGCCAAAGGCGAGCTGCGAAGGCCGGGATACCGCGCGCAAGCTGGCGCGCCGCTCAGGGAACGTCGTTTCGCTAACCATGTCTTCCGTTACGACCGGCCCCACCCCGAACCCGGTCATTGGGCGCGAGTGTAGCCGAGACACCCAGTGTTGCAAGAATGCTGCGTGATTTTTCCACCACAGCGTTAAGCGGCGGAAGGGCTAAATTCCTGGGAAAACTAGGAAATCACGGATTGGAAGCGCGGAAGGCCGCGTCAAATCTATGACAAGCCTAGTCGGTTCTGAGGCCGCGGATCACTTCCAGACCGAGATCTCGAATCTTCTTGCGCAGGGTATTGCGGTTAAGACCCAGCAGTTGGGCCGCCCGGATCTGGTTACCGCGCGTGGCGGCCAAGCAGATGGAGATCAGTGGCCGCTCCACCTCTTGCACAATTCTGTCATAGACGCCGGGTGGTGGCAGCTTGTCGCCCTGTGCCTGGAAATATTGGGTCAGATATTGCTCGACCGACGCCGCCAGCGATTGCGGGCCTTCGCCGGAATCCGCCGCGAAGGTTTTGGCCGGCTCTTTCAGTTCGGTACTGACGGATGCGGGCGAAATCGTGTCGCCCGATTGCAGCACCGCCAGACGGCGGATCAGGTTTTCCAGCTCGCGCACATTGCCGGGCCAGCGATGGCGGCGCAAAAGATCGAGCGCCTCATTGTCGACGGTCTTGTGCGGCAGGCCCTCGTCTTCCGCCTTGCGCAGGAAGTGGCGCACCAGATCGGGAATGTCCTCGACGCGTTCGCGCAGCGGCGGCAGGCGCAGCGGCACGACATTCAGGCGATAGTAGAGGTCTTCGCGGAACAGGCCCTGGCTGATCAACTGGCGCAGATCGCGGTTGGTGGCGGCGATGATGCGCACATCGGTCTTGATCGGAGTGCGCCCGCCCACGGTGGTGTATTCGCCCTGCTGCAGCACGCGCAAAAGCCGGGTCTGGGCTTCCAGCGGCATGTCGCCGATTTCGTCCAGGAACAAGGTGCCACCTTCGGCCTGCTCGAAACGGCCCACGCCGCGATTGGTGGCGCCGGTGAAGGCACCGCGCTCATGGCCGAACAGCTCGCTTTCCACCAGCTCCTTGGGGATCGCCGCCATATTGACGGCGACGAAGGTGCCGTGCCGCCGCTTGCCGTAATCATGCAGCGCGCGGGCCACCAGTTCCTTGCCGGTGCCCGATTCGCCCATGATCATCACGGTCAGGTCGGTCTGGGTCAGGCGCGCGATGACGCGGTAGATTTCCTGCATCGCGGGCGAACGCCCGATCAGTGGCAACCGCTCTTCCGCCGGCTCCAGGCCGGGGTCGCGCTTGGCGTGCGGGGTGGCGAGCGCCCGGTTGACCACACTGGTCAGCTCCTTCAGGTCGAAAGGCTTGGGCAGATATTCGAAGGCGCCGCGCTCGGCTGCGGTGATGGCGGTCAAAAGCGTGTTCTGGGCGCTCATCACCAGGATGGGCAGGTCGGGCCGCATGCGCTTGATGCGCGGGATCAGGTCAAAGCCGGATTCATCGGGCAGCACCACATCGGTGATCACCAGATTGCCCTCGCCCGCCGAGATCCAGCGCCACAGGCCTGCCGCGGTGCCGGTGGTGCGCACGTCATAGCCGGCGCGGCCCAAAGCCTGGTTCAGCACGGTGCGGATGGCGCTGTCGTCGTCACAGACGAGAATGGTTGCGGCCATGATTTAGGACTCCCCGCTGCGCGATTGCGGCAGCAGCACACGAAAAATGGTGCGCCCTGGAACGGAATCGCACTCGATCACGCCGCCATGGTCGCCCACGATCTTGGCGACCAGCGCCAGACCCAGCCCGGTGCCGCGCACCTTGGTTGTGACGAAGGGGTCAAAGATGTGCGGCAGAAGGTCGGTGGGCACGCCTGAGCCATTGTCGCGCACCGTCACTTCCAGCGGCAGCGATACTCGGTCGCCCGCCAGGCCGGCGCCGAACTTGACGCCAGGACGATAGCCGGTGGTCAGGGTGATCTCGCCGCCATTTTCCGGCAAGGCATCGGCGGCGTTGCGCACCAGGTTCAGAAACACCTGGATCAGCTGGTCGCGGTCGCCCGACACCGCGGGCAAGGAGGGATCGAAATTCTCCTGAATGGTGACGCCGCGGGCAAAGCTGGATTCCGCCACCTTACGTACCCGGTCCAGCACTTCATGGATGTTCACGGGATGACGGACGAAGGCGCGGGTGTCGCCGAAGCTTTCCATCCGGTCGATCAACCCGCGGATGCGATCGCTTTCGGCGATGATCAGCTGGGTCATTTCGCGCTCTTCCGGCGCCAGCGCTTCTTCCAGCAGCTGGGCGGCGCCGCGGATGCCGGCCAGCGGATTCTTGATTTCATGCGCCAGCACCGCCGCCATGCCGTGCATCGAGCGCACCGCGCCCCTGGCCATCAGCTGGCGATCCATGCGCTGGGCCAGACTGCGCTCTTGAAACGTGACAAGGATGGCGCCTTCGGGATCGGGCACCGGCGTTACCGTCACATCGGCGAGGCGCTCGCCATGACGCGGGGTGGAAAGATCGATATCGCGCTCCGCCGCCGAGGCGTTACGCTCCGCAGCCTGGATCACCAGCTGAAACAGCGGCGAATGGGGTGCGATCAGGTCGGCCAGGGTCTGCTTGCGCAGAAGTGTCAGGCCGGTATCGAAGAACTGCTCCGCCGCCGGGTTGGCGTAGATCACTTCCTGTCTGGGTCCCAGCAGCATGACAGGCATGGGCAAGGCATTGGCTATGGTACCGGAGCCCGAGTCGGCGGTACCCGCATTACGCAGCTTTTGTAAAACTCCAGCCAATTTATGCCTATTGTTTGAGCAAGTGTGTCGCAAGCCAATAATATAGGCATCATACCGCAAGGCAACAAAATATCGCGGCCTGTCCCCTTAAATGTTAGGCATTCCCCCGGTTTTTGAAGGAAGCACCATGTCCCGCATTGCCGTCCTGATTGTGGCCGCCGGCAAAGGCGTGCGGGCCGGGATCGGGCTGCCAAAACAATATGAACGGCTGGGCGGGATGCCGATGCTGCGCCGTGCGGCGCGGGCGTTTGATGGTTATGCCGTGCAGGTGGTGATTGGTCCCGGTCAGGACGAACTGGCGGCCGCGGCGCTGGCAGGGCTTTCTCTGCCCGCGCCTGTCACCGGCGGCGCCACGCGCCAGGAATCAGTGCGGCTTGGGCTGGAAGCGCTGGCCAGGGATGCACCGGACTTTGTGCTGATCCATGATGCGGCACGGCCGTTGATCTCGCGCAAGGTGACGGAGGATGTGGTGAAGGCGCTTGAGGCCGGCGCCGACGGCGCTCTGCCCATGCTGGCTGCCAGCGACACCCTGCGCCGGCAGGGTGCGGATGGGCGCTGGACTTTGGTGCCGCGAGACAATCTTTATCGGGCCCAGACGCCGCAGGGCTTTGTCTATGACAAGATCCTCAAGGCGCATCGCGCGCATGCGCATGAAGACGTGACGGACGATGTGGCGCTGGCGGAGCTGGCGGGTTTGAAGGTGGAAATGGTCGAGGGCGAGGAAAAGAATATCAAAGTGACGCGCAAAGAAGATTTCGCGCTTGCCGAAAGCCTGCTTGGTTGCGGCGATGTGCGTACCGCCAGCGGCTATGACGTGCACAAGTTCACCGACGGCGATCACATCATGTTGTGCGGGCTGAAGATTCCGCACACCCATGCGCTGGAAGGCCATAGCGATGCCGATGTCGGCCTGCACGCGATCACCGACGCGCTGCTGGGCTGCATCGGCGAAGGCGATATCGGTCAGCACTTCCCGCCCACCGACGAGCGCTGGCGCGGCGCGCCATCCTGGAAATTCCTGGACCACGCCGCGAATCTGGTGCGCGACAGGGGCGGTGTCATCAATCATGTCGATGTCACCATCATCTGCGAACGGCCCAAGGTCGGTCCGCACCGCGAGGCGATGAAGGCGAAGGTCGCCGAGATTTTGAAGATCGCGCCGGACCGCGTCAGCGTGAAGGCTACCACCACCGAAGGTCTGGGCTTTACCGGCCGCCGCGAAGGCATTGCCGCCCAGGCCACCGCAACCGTGAGATTATAAAGATGAGATTTCCCCGCGCTTCCACCGTCGTCGCTTCGGTGTTCGGCATCGGTTATTTCCAATTTGCACCCGGCACCATCATGAGTGCGATCGCCGTGCCGCTGGCGATTTTGATTGCGCTGCGCGGCGGCGGCGCGATGGGTATTCTGGGCGCCACCCTGATCGCCCTGATCATCGGCATCCTCGCCTGCGCCGATCATGTGCGCGAGACCAAGCGCGAAGACCCGCCGGAATGCGTGATCGACGAGCTGGCCGGGCAATGGCTCACCTGCGCCTTCTGTCTGCTGAGCTTCGGCGGCCTGCTGCCGACCACCCGCATCTCGCTGCCGCTGTTCCTGCTTGCCTTCCTGCTGTTCCGCCTGTTCGACATCTGGAAGCCCTGGCCGGTGAGCTGGGCCGACCAGAACATCAAGGGCGGGCTTGGGGTGATGACCGACGACATGATCGCCGGCCTGATGGCGGGCGTGTTGATCTTTGCGGCGCGCTTCTTCTTCCACCTTTGATGTTTTCGGCCGCCCTCCTCGCCCAGGCCGAAAAGCTGCTGGCGGATGCGCGCGCCAAGGGGCTCAAGATCGCCACCGCCGAAAGCTGCACCGGCGGACTGATCGCGGGCCTGCTGACGGAAATCCCCGGTTCCTCGGATGTGGTCGAGCGTGGCTTCATCACTTATTCCAACGACGCCAAGCATGAACTGCTGGGCGTTCCAACCGACCTGATCCAGCAGCATGGCGCTGTATCGAGGCAGGTCGCGCTGGCGATGGCAGAAGGAGCGCTAAGAAATTCGCTGGCGCATGTTGCGGTAGCCGTTACAGGGGTGGCCGGGCCAACCGGGGGCACGACTGAAAAACCCGTGGGCTTGGTTTACATAGCCACCCATATGCGATTGGACCTCACCGCGCCGCTTGAATTTACCGGCGCGACAGTGGCCGAGTGCCGCTTCGGCGATATCGGCCGCGGTGAAGTCCGCCTCGCGACGGTGGACACTGCACTGAAATTGCTGACCATCCTGCTTCAATCGCCGTAGCGGATACGCCAGATGCGTCCCTTGTTGGAATCCGCCACATAAAGCGAGCCATCGGGCGCCACCGCCAGACCCACCGGGCGGTATGCCGCCTTGCCGCCGTTCTTGTCGGCGGGCGATGGCCCGGCAAAGCCGTCCGCGAAAATCTTCAGTGCGCCGGGCTTGCCGTAGCGGTCGAATGGCACGAACGCAACCGTGTAACCGTTGCGTCCCTGGGCGAGCTGTGGCCCGCCCGTGCCATGAAGCGCAATGAAGGCGCCGCCTCGCCATTCGGCCGGAAAATGCTTTCCCTGATAGAACAGCATTGCGACCGGCGCCGCGCGCATCGGCTGGAAGCTGACAGCAGGCGTTGAATAGTTGCCTTGCGCCACCGTCTTGCCATCGCCGCCATAATCGGGCGCCAGCAAGCGGATGTTGCGCGCCCCGTCATAGTAGCTGTAGGGCCAGCCGAAATCGGTGCCATTCGTCACATGATGCATCTCGTCGCCGATGGCGTCGTCATCCGTGGCGCTGACAATCTCGGGAAAAGCGGCATGGGTGCCGTCGCGGCCATGCATGATGCCGTAGAGCCCTGCGCGCGGTGACCAGTCCATCGCGGTCATGAAGCGGATACCGGTGGCGACCTGGCTGCCATCGGTGAAGCTCTGGTTGGTGCGATCGGCGGCAAACCGCCAGATGCCGCCGCCATCGCTCAGGTCCGGGCACGGCTTCTGCCCGACCGGCTTGGCGCCGGGCGCGGGTTTTGTCGAACAGGCATTGCTCTTGGCGCCCAAGCCGACAAACAGATCGCCGCGGTCATCGAAGGCGATGGCGTGATTGCCGCCACGCGGCAGACCGGCGACCACGGTCTCAGCCTCGCCATCCGGCAACAGCGCATCGCCGGTGAAATGGAAGCGATAGATGGCGTTCTGGGCCGCGGCATACAGCATGCCATGATGAAGACCGATGCCGGTGCCGCCGTCGATGGTGCTGAAATGCTCGCTCCTGGCAGCCTTGCCGTCGGCGTCCAACTGGATCGCAACCAGGCCGTCCGGCTTGGCGCCTTCGCCGCCGGTCGAGACATAGATGTCGCCGTTGGGACGCACCGCCATGTGGCGCAGCGGACCAAGCCCCTCCGCCACCACACTGGCGTGAAATCCCGGCGGCAGGATCAGGCCATCGGGTTCCTGCGCGACGGCAGGAGCAGCCACAAACAACAGGCCAAACATAATCTTTTTCATCTCGCTGCTTTCTCTACTGTCCCAACTGATTTGATGCCGCCAACTGGTCGTGTGCGATCTGCTGCAGCGCATGGGTCTGTGGCTTGGAAAAACCCATATCGTCCGCCACCGTCTCATTGTCGCCCAGAGACTGCGGGTCCTTGCCTGTCACCTTGGCGAACACCAGCAGCGCTTCCAGATAATAGCCATAGGCGCTGGCGTGATAGCTGTCCCAGGCCCAGAGATTGATCTTGCCTGCGGGAATTCCGGCGTAGGGATTATCGCCCGCCACGCCGATATCGATGGCGCGATTCCACGCCAGCCCCACCGGCACCACGCCGGTGACATGAGCACCCTTCGCCGCCACCGCATAGCCGCCGGCCACATCGATGCCCATCTGCTGGATCGGCTTGCCATGCCAGGGCTTGCCATCGGGATAGGTCATGTCGGCGCGGCTCCAGGTCGCGGTCATCCAGGTCTCGACCTTCGCGTTTTTCGCACGAAACATGTCGACGATTTCTTTGGCCGACGACACCAAGAGCGCGCTGTCGCCCGGATGGGCCTGATCCAGGGTCGAATAGCCGTGCATCACCACCGCATCCCAGGGCTTGTCGAGAAGCGCGCGTTTTTCGGCCAGGTGAAAGTCCAGGCCCTTGCCGCCCACCGTCTCCAGCGACACGGTGTAATCAAGTCCTGTTTCCTTGATGAAGGCCTTGAAGAAAGCAGGCACGCCGCCGACGGTCTTGCCGTTGGCGTTGGGGCCGTTCAGATCGGTGACCGTATCGGGCTTGTAGTAATGCGCCGCCGAGTTTGCGCCAAAGGTGAAGCTGTTGCCTACGAACAGGATGGTCTTTGCGCTGGCCGGCGTCGCGGCCAGCAGCAGCGCCAGGACAAGTCTTTTCATTTTTGTGCTCCCAGCGTGTCATGCGCCGCCTGCATCAAGGCGTGACTTTGTTGCGGCGAAATTCCCAGCGCCTCGGCGACGCGGTCCTTGCCGTCCAGCTCCAGCGGGTCATGGCCGGTGATCTTGCCGAAATCCATCAGCGCTTCGAGATAATAGCCGTAAGCACTGCCGTGATAATGGTCATAGGCCCACAGATCGACTTTGCCCGCGTCGATCCCGTCATAAGGATTGCCGTCGGCCACGCCAGTGTCGATGGCGCGATTCCAGGCCAGCCCCACCGGCACAATGCCGGCATAGCGCGGCTCTTCCTTCATCACTTGCTCATAAGCGGCCTGAACGTCCTTGCCCATCTGCTGAACGGACTTGCCTTTCCAGGCCGGCGACGCGGTGTCGGGATAGACCTGATCGGCGCGGCCCCAGGTGGCAAAGAGATAGAGTTTGGCGCTGGGATTGGCTTTGAGGAACAGGTCGGCGATGCGCTTGGACCCTGACAGCAGCAGAGTGCGATCGCCGGGATGGGCCTGATCCAGGGTCGAGAAGCCGTGCATCACCACCGCGTCCCAGGGCTTGTTGATGCGTGCCAATATGTCGGGAACGGTGAACCAGTATTCCAGTCCCTTGCCGCCGACGAGTTCGGAACTGACATCGTAATCGGTGAGCCCCGCTTCCAGCGTGAACTGCTTGAAGATGGCAGGCACCCCGGCATAGGTCTCGCCATATTTGTCGGGGCCGTTCAGGTCCTTCACCAGTTCGGGGTGATAATGCTGGGCGGCGGAATGGGCGCCGTAGGTGAAGCTGGAACCCAGGAACAGGATGGTCCTGGCTTTGGCAGGAAGAGCAGCCAGCACGCATACGGCTGCCGATACCAGCAGCCTCCGAAATGTCAGCAAGCAAACTCTCCCCGATTTTTATTTTGGGAGACTATAGGGTCAGGAAGGCTCACGGGAAAGTGCGGCGGCGCGGGCCTCGAAGGCATCGGCCATTTTCAGCATGACTTTTTCGAAGGCATGACCGGCGACGCCATGCAGCAGGCGGCTTTTGAATTCAAACTGAATCGAGAATGCCACTTCGCAGCCGCCATCCCTGGGCGTGAAGTGCCAATGGTTCTCCAGGGTCTTGAACGGGCCTTTGGTCTGCACGACATCGATACGATGCTGCACCGGATCAAGCGCCACATCGCTGGTATAGCGCTCGCGCAAGCCGCCATAGCCCACCGCCATTTCCGCCGTCATGCCGTTTTCGCGCCGCGACAGCACCCGCAACGCCACCACCCAGGGCAGAAATTTCGGATATTTCTCCACATCGGACACGACCGCATACATCAGATCGGCCGCATACAGCACGAGGCGCGTTTCGTGGTGGGAGATCACGCCTTCGCTGCTCGCGCCGCCTTCAACTCCGCGAAGTCGCTGTCGGCGTGATAGGACGACCGGGTCAGGGGTGACGCCGACACCATCAGAAAGCCCTTGGCGCGGGCGATCGATTCCAGGCTGGCGAATTCTTCCGGCGTCCAGAAGCGGTCGAGCCTGGCATGCTTTTTGGTCGGTTGCAGATACTGGCCGATGGTGAGGAAATCGACGCGTGCCGCGCGCAGGTCGTCCATCACCTGCATGATTTCCTCCCGTGTCTCACCAAGTCCCACCATCAGACCGGATTTGGTGAAGCCGGTGGGCATCAATTCCTTGGCATGTTGCAGCAGGCGCAAGCTTGCAAAATAGCGCGCGCCGGGGCGGATATTGAGATAAAGCCGCGGCACGGTTTCCAGATTGTGGTTGAATACTTCCGGCCGGGCCGCCATCACCGTTTCGATAGCGCCGTCCTTGCGCAGGAAGTCGGGGGTCAGCACTTCAACGGACGTGCCCGGGCTCATCGCATGAATGGCGTTGATCACCTGGGCGAAATGTTCCGCCCCGCCATCGTCCAGATCATCGCGGTCGACCGAAGTGATCACGACATGGGCCAGGCCCAGGGTCTTCACCGCGCGGGCGACATTGGCGGGTTCTTCCGCGTCCAGCGTCGCCGGCAATCCGGTCTTGACGTTACAGAAGGCGCAGGCCCGGGTGCAGGTGTCGCCCATGATCATCATGGTGGCATGGCGCTTAGTCCAGCACTCCCCGATGTTCGGGCAGGCGGCTTCCTCGCACACCGTGTGCAGCTTGTTGGCGCGCACCACCTCGCGGGTGGCGATATATTCGCGCGACACCGGCGCCTTGACCCGGATCCAGTCCGGCTTGCGCTGGATCTCATTGTCCGGGCGGTGGGCCTTTTCGGGGTGCCTTAATCTGTCGATGACGACGGTCATGGAACCCATATAAAGGTCCCGAGGGGCAAAATCACGCCCCGAGCTTGCCGGTCAGCCATGCAGGCCTTTGCTCTGGTGCTTTGGGGCGGGTTTGTTGAAGGTTACGCCAGACCAGGAGGTGCAGGATGCAGGTCGAAGGACAGTGCCATTGCGGGGCAATCGCCTATGAAGCCACGGTCGATCCCGGCAATGCGACGGTTTGCCATTGCCACGATTGCCAGAGCTTCTCGGGCGCGCCGTTCCGCGCCAGTGTCCCGGCCAGGGCCGAGGATTTCCACATCCGAAAAGGCCAGCCGCGCGACTATGTAAAGACAGCCGAAAGCGGGACGCGCCGTGTCCAGGGCTTTTGCGGGAATTGCGGCAGCTCCCTTTATTCGACCACGGACGGCGATCGCAGGGTCTATAATCTGCGGCTGGGGGCGATAAAGCAGCGGGCCCAGATTCCAGCCCGGCGCCAGATCTGGTGCGAATCGGCGCTGGATTGGGCCCAGAACATCAGCACCCTCCCAGGGGTTCCCAAAGGCTGAAACCGAACCTTTTGCCCACGGGGGCGTTGCCGAAGTTCACCCTTTGCGGAGCGTTCCATGGTCACCGCCTCGTCTGTCCGTCCCCGCCGCCGTCCCGTGCGCGCCGTCCAACAGGTTCATCGCGCCGTCACCCATTCGTCATTGTCCGGCCGGCTGCTGCGCCTGGCTGTAAGCCGGCCGGCCAAAACCGCCTATGCGGTGATCGGCACAGCCGGTCTTGCCGCGCTGGCTGTTGCCTTGATCGGGCCCAAAAGACTGGAGCGCGAGGTGATCAAGCCCCTGCGCGACGCCACCCTCCCCCAGGCCGAGAAACTGTGGTCGGATTCGCGGCATTTGCGCGAACAGATCGCCGGTCTTTTCCAGGCCGCCAGCTCCAGCGGGCGCGAGCGGCTGGTGAGGAGTTTCCAAAGCTGGATCGGGCATTTTCACGCGACTTGATATAAGAGGCTTTGCGACCCTTGTCGGAAAGCCTCCATGCCAGAGCTGGGAACGCCCAAGCGGATACCGTTTGATCCGGCTGTCGCCCGCAGGTCTGTCTTTCATGCCCTGATCGAAGCCCGCTTCGAGCATGGCGGCGACACCGCTGCCTTTGTGGATGGCGATGATCGTGTCCTCACCTACGACAATATCCTGCGCGCCTGTTTTGCCCTGGGCTCGGCGCTGAAGGCCGGCACACGGCCAGGGGAATGCGTGGGCGTGATGCTGCCCACGGGTGCCGCGGCAACCATCGCTTTCTTCGGGCTGTCCGCTTTTGGCCGCGTGCCCGCGATGCTGAACTTCACCACCGGGCTTTCCGGCATGAAAAGCGCGCTGGCGACCGCCCAGGTCAAACGCGTCGTCACCGCGCGCCGGCTGGTGGAGATGGCCGGCTTGCAGGATGTGGTGGCCGGCCTCGACGCCGAAATCCTTTACCTGGAAGACGTGCGCAAGAATTTGACCCTGGCCAACAAGCTGATGGCGGTGCTGGGCAAGCTGGCGCCACGTCTGGTCGCGGCCAAGCCCGGTCCGGACGACACCGCGGCAATCCTGTTCACCTCGGGCACCGAAGGCGTACCCAAGGGCGTGGCGCTGTCCCACGCCAACATTCTGTCCAACGTGGCGCAAGTGCGCGCCCATATCGCGATCACGCCCAGCGATGTGATGTTCAATCCCCTGCCCGTCTTTCACTGCTTCGGGCTGACAGGGGGGACCATTCTGCCGCTGATCGCGGGCCTGAAGGTCATAAGCCATCCGACGCCCCTTCAGCCCAAGGAAATTGTGCGCCGGATCAAGCATCACGGCGCGACTATCCTTCTGTCTACCGACACTTTCATCAACCAGTATGCCCGCACCTGTGACGCCGGCGATTTGGACAGCCTGCGCATGGCGGTATGCGGCGCCGAACGTCTGCGCGACGAGACCCGCGCCTTCCTGCGCAAGAAATCCACCGTCACTCTTCTGGAAGGCTATGGCGTCACCGAAGCTTCGCCGGTGGTCGCGATCAACCAGATCGAGGACAACCATCCCGGCACGGTGGGACGGATGGTGGCCGGCATGGAGGCCAAACTGAAACCGGTGGAAGGCATTCCCGGCGCGGGCGAACTGCACCTGAAGGGCCCCAACATCATGCAGGGCTATATCCGTGCCGATGCGCCGGGCAAGATCATTCCGCCCGAAGACGGCTGGTACAATACCGGCGACGTGGTCGCCATCGACGAGGACGGCTTCATCGCCATTCGCGGGCGGCTGAAACGTTTCGCCAAGATCGGCGGCGAAACCGTCTCGCTTGCTGTCGTTGAAAACGTTGCTGCAGCGCTTTGGCCCGACAATACCCATGCCGCCGTGGCCGTGCCCGACGGACGCAAGGGTGAACAGGTCGTGCTGGTGACCAATGCCAAGGACGCGCGGCGGATGGATTTGATCGGCTGGGCGCAGAACCATGGCGTATCGGAGATCAGCGTGCCGCGCCGGGTGCTGGTGATCGATGCGATTCCCATGCTGGCTACCGGCAAGACCGACTACGTTAGCGTGCAAAAGATGGCGGAAGCCGAAGCGCGAGCGTGAATTAAGCAATCATGCTAATTTGCTTGCGAATGTCCGTGAGCTGCCTATTCTGCGGGCAGAGGGGCGTGCGTTCACCGTCCCGCAATCAGGGCTGGTAACACTAGACATGACCAATATTTTCCGGGCGGCGGCGGCCGTCGCCTTGACTGCGTCTTGTCTTGGCGGCTGTGCGTCTATCATTGACGGCACTACTCAGGAAATATCTGTGGTCACCAATCCGCCGGGGGCGACCTGCGTCTTCTATCGTCAGGAGCAACCGATAGGAACTGTGGTGAACACGCCCGGTATGCTTACTGTAAAGCGCAGGAAATACGACATCACCGTCAAGTGCGACAAACCGGGATTTTCTCAGGCGAACTATCTCAATCATTCCGGAACGAGCGCTATGATTGCGGGCAACATCGCCGCCGATCTGATCCTTACCGCGGGCATTTCTTCTATCGTGGATTCTGCCAATGGTGCGGACAACAGATATGATCCGGTGGTGAATATCAGCTTAGTTCCCGTGACCGCCACGCTGCCCCCCGCACCGCCGCCGCCGGTGACGCCGCCGACAGTCGCGCCCGGCAAACTGATGCCTGGTGACCGCGTCTTCGCGTCAATATGAACCGATCAGAAATAAAGTAATTATATCAATATCTTGTATACGATATTGACAATCATTCGCATTATCACAATATAGGACTCTCCGGGGATCAACCCCGGCGGGAACCTTGGATGATCGTCTGCGTCTGCAATAGGCTGAACGACCAGTGCATCGGCGCCGCAATTTGCGGTGGCGCCGAGAACGCCGATGACGTTTACGCACGCTGCGGCGTGAGAAAGAATTGCGGACGATGCCAGGAAACAATCGAAAGCCTGCTGGAAGAAAGCCGGCGCGCCCTGTCGCTGGCGGCGGAATAGCGCCGGGCCCTGCCCCGCACGCCTCGATCGAAGGCGACCCCGCCACCATCGCGTTCCTCAACAAGGTGCTGAAGAACGAGCTCACCGCCATCAATCAGTATTTCCTGCATTCGCGCATCCTGGCCGACTGGGGCCTGAGTATTCTGGCGCACAAGGAATATGAAGAATCCATCGACGAGATGAAGCACGCCGACAGGCTGATCAAGCGCGTACTGTTTCTGGGCGGCCTGCCCAATCTTCAGGACCTGGGCAAGCTGATGATCGGCGAGAATGTCCAGGAAGTCCTCAAATGCGACCTGTCGCTGGAGATGATGTCCCTGCCCGACCTAAAGCTCGCCATCACCCATTGCGAGACGGTCAAGGATTTCATCAGCCGCGAGCTTTTCACCGACATCCTTGAAAGCGAGGAAGAGCATATCGACTGGCTGCAGACCCAGATGCGCCTGATCGAGCAGATGGGCATTGAAAACTTCGTGCAGCTGCAGACCAAGCCCAACGAATCCGGTTCATAGACCGCGGGCTAAAATTCCGCTTCCAACTCTTCGATGCCAGCACGTTCGTTGCGGGCGGCTTCCATCCACTCAATCATGTCCGGCAACGCCTGGATGGTCTCGCAATAGTCCGCGCTCTGGCGGTCGAGCTTGACGTCATAGGTCGTGAAGCGGGTGGTCACGGGCGCATACATCGCGTCCGCCAGGGTCGTCGTTTCGCCAAACAGATAAGGGCCGCCATAGCTGTTCAGGCATTCGCGCCAGATGGCGGTGACGCGCTCGATATCGGCCTGGGCCGCGGCCCAGATCTTGAAGCCCTTGTAGTGCGCTTTCAGATTCATCGGCAGCGCCGAGCGCAGGTTGGCAAAGCCCAGATGCATTTCGCCCGAAACCGAGCGGCAGTGCGTCCGCGCCACCAGATCCTTGGGCAGAAGCCCGGCCTGCGGAAACAACTCATGCAGATATTCGGCGATCGCCAAGGTGTCCCACACCTTGATTCCATTGTGGGTCAGCCGCGGCACCAGGAAGGACGGCGCCAGCATCAAAAGCTCGGCGCGCGCCGTGGGATCGTCCGCGGAAAGCAGCTCTTCCTTGAAATCCAGACCGGCCATTTTGCAGAGCAGCCAGCCCCGCAGCGACCAGGATGAGTAGTTCTTGCTCGAAATGGTCAGAACGGCATCGCTCATATTCACCACTTTTCGCTGCTTTGGGTGCGTTGACAAGGGTTATTTTGCATTGCAGCATCACTCATCGGGGGTACGGTCGCTCCGGACCGGAATCTCTTGTGATTCCAATGCAGGGCGGGCTCGCGGAAACGGATGCTGTACGACGCCTACCAGGCCCAGCAGGACTTGTTCGCCCCCATGCGCGCGGGCGCCGACCTGATCCGGGCGGCCTTCAGCGACACCACCCTGGGGCCGGCCGCCAACTACATGTTCCGCACGGTCGCGGCCGGGGCCGAGATCATCTCCCGCGCCCATCTGATCCATGACCGCCCCGATTATGCCATCGACCATGTCGATGTGGGCGGCCAGCCGGTGGAAGTGACCGAGGAAGTGGCGCTGGAGATGCCCTTCGGCAATCTGGTGCATTTCCGCAAGGACAAAGCCCCTGGCCAATCCAAGGTGCTTCTGGCCGCACCGATGGCTGGGCATTTCCCCACCCTTTTGCGCCATACCGCCCAGACGCTGCTGGCCGATCACGACGTCTATATCACCGACTGGAAAAGCGGCCGCGACGTGCCGCTGACCGAGGGCCGCTTCGGCACCGACGAATATATCGATCACCTGATGGCCTTCTTCGGCCATATCGGCCCCGGCGTGCATGGCGTGGCGGTGTGCCAGCCCTGCCCCTCCATGCTGGCGACCACCGCCTTGATGTCGGAAGACAATCACCCTGCCACGCCGCGAAGCCTGGTGCTGATGGCGGGACCGGTGGACACCTCGATCAATCCCACCAAGGTCAATCGCCTCGCCAACGAGCACCCCGCGGAATGGTTCGAGCAGAACCTGATCACCACCGTGCCGCGCCGCTATGCCGGGGCGCATCGCCGGGTCTATCCGGGGTTCCTGCAATTGTCGGCCTTCATGACCATGAACCTGTCGCGCCATGTGCGCGCCCACATGGACCTGTTCGGCCACATCCTCAAAGGCGAGATCGAAAAGGCCGACGCCAACCGCAAATTCTATGACGAATATTTCTCGGTCGCCGACCTGCCGGCGGAATTCTATCTGGATACGGTGCGCAAGGTGTTCCAGGAACATCACCTGGGGCGTGGCATCTATACCTGGCGCAACCGCAAGGTCGACCCGCGCGCCATCCGCAAGACCTCACTGCTGACAGTGGAAGGCGAGCGCGACGATATCTGCGGCCTGGGCCAGACCATGGCGGCGCAGGACCTGCTCTCCAGCGTCAAGCCGTTCCGCAAGAAGCATTATGTCCAGGCCGGCGTGGGTCATTATGGCGTCTTCTCTGGCACCAAGTGGCACAACCAGATTTATCCGATGGTGCGCAATACTATCTTGGCCAGCGAATAGCTATTTCAGCGTCGTATTAAGCAACCAGGCCAGCCGCACCCCGGCCCTGGCCAGCTGAAGCCGCGTGAGTTGCGCCTCGCGCCAGGCATAGTCGCGCGGCAGCCGCACCTCGCGCGCGCCCTGCAACGGCGGATAGATCTGGTCGCGGGCAATCGCATGGGCCTGGTTGGCCCAGTCAGCCGGTGTGCCGTGCGCCCAGGCCTGACGCTGCTCGCGGCTGATGATGCGTTCGATGCCTGCGGCGGCGGCGCCAGGATCAAGCCCCATCGCTTCGACCACATCCACGTCCCACACCTTGTGCAGGTTGGCACGTTCGCGCCCGATCTCGACGCGCACTTCATTGCCGCCCTTGTCGCCATTGTCCTCGGCATGCAGCGGCTGATGCACATCGGCGACAAAATGGATCAGAAACAGCAGCGCCTGGGCACGGGCGGCATCGCCAAGCTTTTTATTTCGCAACATCTGCAGGTCGGCCTGGATCTGCGCCACGACGCAATTGCCATCGGCGCAATCGCGCTGCATCACCAGTTCGCGCGCCGGAAGCGGAATGTCGACAAAGTGCCAGGGCGCGGTGTCGCGGCGCTGGCTCTTGATCTCATCGGCCCAGTTGGATTGGGCAACCAGCATCGCCTCGCCGCCCAGCAGACGCGCCACCTGTGCTCGCGCCGCAGGCGCGAGTTCGTGCAGCGCCACGCCGGCAACAATTTCATGACCTTCCGCGCCCCAGGCGAAAGCCGATGCGGGCGCGAGCAAAAGGCTGGCTGCAACCAGGGCGGAACTTGGAAACTGTCTAAAGTTCAATGGGAACAATCCCTTGGTGAAGATACGGGGTTGACCGGTCCACTATGGTGAAGGTTATATGGCAGCGGTCGCGCGCCGGGGATGGGCGAAAGCGCCAGATTGGGGCTGGGACAGAGCGGGCAAGGGTCGGGGGACCGGAGCCTGATTCGCGTTTCCAACACAAAACGGAGCCGACGTGGACCGCAAGACCCGCGATATGATCGCGCGTATTTCCGATGATCAAGGTCCGCGGGGCCCCTTTCGTGGCCGCCTGAGCGGGGCGAGCGCCGTTATGGCGACCACCGACGGCCGCTGGGCACTGGTGTCCACCAGCATGACCGCGCTGGTGGCGGGCGCCATTGCCTGGATGGCGGTGGGCATGATGCCGGTGAATCGTCCGATGGTGGCGCCGGGCCGCGCCTCGCTGCCCTATGCCCTGTTCGAAAAATTGATTCATGCCGGCCAACCGCAGAATGTCCAGAACGACAATTCGGATAATGCCAATCCCAATCCCAACCCGGGTGTCGAGCAGCGCACGGTGACGCTGGATTCCGGTGACACGCTGGCAGGCATGCTGGAAGACGTCGGCGTCTCGGCGCAGGACGCCAATGCCGTGGTCGCCGCCATGGGCAAGAATTTCTCGCCGCGCCTGCTCAAGGCCGGGCAGAGCTTCGATCTTACCTATTCGGTCTCCACCATCGATGCCACGGGCTCCGCCGCGCAGGCCCCTCCCAAGACCACGATTGTGATGGTCAATCACAAGCCGGTGGTGGTGCCGATTGAAGCCGGCGAAGACGATGACAGCGGCGCGCGGGCGGAAGATTCCCAGTCCATCTCGCGGCTCCTGTCGCTGCATTTCTCGCCCGCCATCGATGAGGACATCACCGTCACCCGCACCACCGAGGGTGGTTACACCGCCGATGTAGAAAAGAAGGAGCTTCAGATTCACCGCCATCGCGCCGGCGGCGTGATCGATTCCAGCCTTTATATGGCGGCGAGGCAGGCCGGTGTCCCCACCGACGTGGTGGAGGATATGATCCATATGTTCCAATACAAGGTGGATTTCCAGCGCGACCTGCATCCCGGCGACAAGTACGAAGTCTATTACGACTACGCCTATACGCCCGAAGGCCAGCCGGCCAAATACGGCTCGATCAGCTATGCCATGCTGACGCTCGGCGGCAAGCAGATCCCCATGTACCGCTTTCAGTCCGATCCCAGCGAGCCGCCGGAATATTTCGACACCAAGGGCGAAAGCGCCAGGGGCATGCTGATGAAGACGCCGGTGGATGGCGCGCGCATCTCATCGGGCTTCGGATCGCGCTTCCATCCGATTCTGGGCTACACCCGGATGCACAAGGGCGTGGACTTCGCGGTGCCCACCGGAACCCCGGTGATGGCGGCGGGCGCCGGCACGGTCAAGTTCATGGGCTGGGCCAACGGCTATGGCAATTTCGTCCTGATCAATCATGGCGACAATTACGCCACCGCCTACGGCCATCTCTCGCGCTTTGCGCCGGGCATGCGCGTGGGCGCCAAGGTGCGACAGGGACAGGTCTTCGCCTATAGCGGCATGACCGGCATGGCGACCGGCCCGCATCTGCATTACGAGATCCGGGTCGGCGGCAACCAGGTCAATCCGCTGACCGTGAAGATGGCGCAAGGCCGCATGCTGATCGGCAAGCTGCTGCGTCTGTTCCAGGAAAAGCGGTTGGAGATCGACAATCTGGTCGCCAACGCCACCCTGGAAGCCAAGGTGGCCGATGCGGATACCGATCTGCGGCAGGCGCAGGCGAAATGACCCGCGATTAGCGGGTCATTTCGTCCCCGGCGAGGTTGGCGAGGCCAACCTCGGGAAGGGGACCCAGCTTAATTCGACGCAACCCCGGAATAGGAACTTTCGGGCCTATCTGGCATTGTGTTTCCGGAAGGGCGCAGCGTTATTTTCGGCGTGTTAATCCCAGCGTGTTGATTCAGGGCGGCTACGATATTGCGTTTCGTTGCAAGGGCGCGGCGCCGATGCTTTTGCAGCTGCACCTGCGCCCCGAATTGCGCACGCGGCTGAAAGAGCCGGAAAAATTTCGCCTCGATCCCCCCGTCCCGTTTCACACCTACACTGACAATTTCGGCAATATCTGCACCCGGCTGGTGGCTCCGGCAGGTTTGTTGAAATTATCGAACCGGTTTGTCATACGCGACGACGGCAAGCCCGATGCGGTGCCGGTGAAAGCCCGGCAGGCGCTGGTGAACGCGTTGCCGGATGAGGTTCTTGTCTATTTATTGGGCAGCCGTTACTGCGACACCGATAAGCTGGCGACCCTGGCGTGGAAGAAGTTCGGCAAAACCAAGCCCGGCTATCCCCGGGTCAAGGCCATCCTTGATTACGCACATGATCGCATCACATTCGGCTACCAGCACGCCCGCGCCGACCGCACCGCCTCGGAAGGCCATGCCGAGCGCCGCGGGGTGTGCCGCGACTTCGCGCATCTGGCGATTACCCTGTGCCGCTGCATGAATGTTCCGGCGCGCTATTGCACCGGCTATCTGGGCGATATCGGTGTGCCGCCAGACCCGTCGCCGATGGATTTCAGCGCCTGGTTCGAGGTCTGGCTCGGCGGCGCCTGGCACACCATGGATGCGCGCCACAACAGGCCGCGTATCGGGCGGCTGCTGATGGCGCGCGGCCGCGATGCCACCGATGCGGCGATCTCCACTGCCTTCGGCAATGCCGAACTGAAGCGGTTCGATATCATCACCCGAGAGATTTAATTCAGAGCTATCCCGGCAGGCGCCGCGTCCACCAGCTCGTCGGCGGTGGCTGCGAATTCCTGGCCATTGACCGTCAGCCCGGTCTTGGATGCGCTCACCGTCACCGTGTCGCCATCGGTGATCCTGCCTTCCAGGATCAGCTGCGCCAGCGGATCCTGCAGCCGGCGCTGGATCACCCGCTTGAGGGGCCGCGCGCCATAGACCGGATCGTAACCGGCATGCGCGAGCCAGTGACGCGCCTTGTCGTCCAGGGTGATGGCGATCTTGCGATCCGCCAGCAGTTTGTCGAGACGGCCGATCTGGATATCGACGATTCTGTCCATGTTTGCCCGGGTCAGGCGATGGAACAGGATGATCTCGTCCAGCCGGTTGAGGAATTCGGGACGAAAATGCCCGCGAACCGCCTGCATCACCTGGGCCCGGGCATGGGTCTGGTCGCCCTCCTGGCCGAGGAATTCGGTGCCCAGGTTGGAGGTCAGGATGATCACGGTGTTGCGGAAATCCACGGTGCGGCCCTGGCCGTCGGTCAGCCGGCCGTCGTCCAGCACCTGCAGCAGCACATTGAACACATCGGCATGGGCCTTTTCGACCTCGTCGAACAGGATCACCTGATAGGGACGCCGGCGCACCGCTTCGGTGAGCACGCCGCCCTCCTCATAGCCGACATAGCCCGGCGGGGCGCCGATCAGCCGCGCCACCGCATGCTTTTCCATGAACTCGCTCATGTCGATGCGCACCATGGCGGTATCGTCATCGAACAGGAACGCAGCCAGCGCCTTGGTCAGCTCGGTCTTGCCCACGCCCGTGGGCCCCAGGAACAGGAAAGAGCCGATCGGCCGGTTGGGATCCTGCAGGCCGGCCCGCGCGCGGCGCACCGCATTGGAGATGGCGCGCACCGCCTGGTCCTGGCCGACGACCCGCTTCTCCAGGTCGGTTTCCATGTGCAGCAGTTTTTCGCGCTGGCCTTCCAGCATCTTGTCCACCGGAATGCCGGTCCAGCGCGATACCACGCCGGCGATATGCTCGGCGGTCACCGCCTCGCCCGACAAGGCGGCGTCCTTGTTGTCCTCGATGGCCTTGAGCTTGCGCTCCAGATCGGGGATCACGCCATAGGTCAGTTCGCCGGCCTTGGCGAAATCGCCCTTGCGCTGCGCCACTTCGACGTCCTGGCGGGCCGCGTCCAGCCTCTCCTTCAGGCTTTGCACATCGGCGACGGATTTCTTCTCTTCCTGCCATTTGGCGGTCAGGGCATCGGAGTCGTCCTGAAGATCGGCCAACTCGCTTTCCAGCGCCTTCAGTCGGTCCTTGGAGGCCTTGTCGGTCTCCTTCTTCAGGGCCTCGCGCTCGATCTTGAGCTGCATGATGCGGCGGTCCAGTTCATCCAGCTTTTCCGGTTTGGAATCGATCTGCATGCGCAGCCGCGATCCGGCCTCATCCATCAGGTCGATGGCCTTGTCGGGCAGGAAACGGTCGGTGATGTAGCGATTGGACAAGGTCGCCGCCGCCACGATGGCCGAATCGGTGATCCGCACGCCATGGTGCAGCTCATATTTTTCCTTCAGGCCGCGCAGGATGGAGATGGTGTCTTCCACCGTGGGCTCGCCCACGAACACCGCCTGGAAGCGCCGCGCCAGGGCCGCGTCTTTCTCCACATATTTGCGGTATTCATCCAGGGTGGTGGCGCCCACGCAATGCAGCTCGCCGCGCGCCAGCGCCGGCTTGATCAGGTTGGAGGCATCCATCGCCCCGTCCGCCTTGCCGGCGCCGACCAATGTGTGCATCTCGTCGATGAACAAGATGATCTCGCCATGGGCGCCGGTGACTTCGTTCAGAACCGCTTTCAGCCGCTCCTCGAAATCGCCGCGGAATTTGGCGCCCGCGATCAGCGAGCCCATGTCCAGCGCCATCAGCTTGCGGTCGCGCAAGCTCTCGGGCACGTCGCCATTGACGATGCGCAGCGCCAGGCCTTCGGCGATGGCCGTCTTGCCCACGCCCGGCTCGCCGATCAGCACAGGATTGTTCTTGGTGCGGCGGGAGAGCACCTGGATGGTGCGGCGAATTTCCTCGTCGCGCCCGATCACGGGATCGAGCTTGCCGGTTCTGGCCAGCTCGGTCAGGTCGCGGGCATATTTCTTGAGCGCGTCATAGGCGTTCTCGGCCGTGGCGCTGTCCGCGGTGCGGCCCTTGCGCAGCTCTGTGATCGCGGCATTGAGCCCCTGGGCGGTAACGCCGGCATCTTTCAGGATGCGCGCGCTTTCGCTGCCGGTGGCCAGGGCCAGCGCCAGCAGCAGATATTCGGCGGTGACAAAGCTGTCGGCCGCCTTCTTGGCGATCTGTTCGGCATTGTCCAGAAGCTTTGCGGCCTCCTGGGACAGATAGACCTGGCCGGAGCCGCCCTGCACCTTGGGCAGCTTCTTCAGCGCCGCTTCGACGCCGCTTCTGACCTGATTGTCGCGCCCGCCGGCGGCCGTGATTAGCCGCGCCGCCAGGCCTTCCTCATCGTCGATCAGGACCTTGAGCAGATGCTCAGGCGTGAATTGCTGATTGCCCTCGCGCAGGGCCACGCCTTGCGCCGACTGAATGAAGCCGCGCGCCCGCTCGGTGAATTTCTCGATATCCATCGTCTCTCCCGGTCGGCCCCATTTTGGTACCGCATCGCGAACGACGCGGCCCGTCGGCAGCGGACCATACTACGGCCCCTTTTTGGATGGCCGCGCGGGCGACGGCTTGGTAAGCCTTCACCTGCCCGACGCTCCTGGGCACCGATCCCGCAGATATGGGAAGACGGAACCGGGGCTGCAAGACCCCAGTATGGTCAGGCTGTTAACGCCTGTCTTTGCGCTGGCGCAAGACTTTGAAAGCCAAGGGTCTCAAGCGGAAGCTAGGACGCCTCTGCCTCTTCGCCCTCTTCCTCGGACGAACCTTCGTTCAGGGAAAAGGAGGGACCGCTGGTCTGGGGCTGCTGGGGCTGGCCGTTCGGCTGCGGTTGCTGGCCATGCTGCGGGATCTGGCCATTCTGCCCGCCGTTCTGGGCGGCCTGCTGGGCCTGGTACTGGGCCTGCTGGGCGGCCGCGGCCGCCATGATGCGGTAGTAATGCTCCGCATGCTGAAGATAATTCTCGGCCATGATGCGGTCGCCGCCGGAATTGGCGTCGCGGGCCAGCTGCAGATATTTCTCGTATACATGGCTGGCGGAGCCGCGGATCTTCACTTCCGGACCGGACGAGTCATAGGTGCGATTGGGGTTGAAGCCGCCGCCATTGTTGCTGCTGCTGCTGCCGCCACCACCGCCGCCATTGCCACCGTTATGCGGCCTGCGGCCGCCTCTGCGAGAGCGCTTCACTATGATCCTTCCTTCGCCGCCGGCCCTGATGCGCCAAGAGGCGCGTCAGCCAGCGTCCAATCCGGTTCGCTTTGAGTCCCCTGCCCCGGCGGCGGTTTTTTATCGCGTCGCCTAGTCCCTGCGGTCGCCTTTCGCGGCCCGCGGGAGGGACCATCCCCGATCCCTGCAAGAGCGAACCTAGCTGAATCCCTGCCTTTTTCCAAGGAAATCGTCAGGCTTTACGCAAGATGACGCAGCGGGGAACACCCGAGAGGTCGGGTGTGATCCGGGTAATTTCAAGGTTCGGGAACAGCTTTTCCATAGCCGGCGCCTGTCCAAAGCCGATTTCCAGCAGGACATGGCCCCCAGGCTTAAGCAGGCCGGGCAGGAGTTCCGCCAGCGCCCGGTAGGCCGCCAAGCCGTCAGGGCCACCGTCCAGGGCTGCATGGGGCTCAAAACCGGCGACATCGGGGTCCAGCGATTCGATCTCCAAGGACGCAATGTAAGGCGGGTTGGAGAAGACCAGATCGAAGGAACCTTGTGCGGTGTTCCAGTCTGCCAGCCTGATCTCGGCACGCCGTGGCATCAGCCGGCGGACATTGACCGTGGCCCATTCGAAAGCGTCCGGCGAGGACTCAAAACCCATGCCCGTGGCGTTGGGAAATTCCTTCAGAGCCGCGATCAGAATGGCGCCCGATCCCGTGCCCAGGTCGGCGATCCTGAGTGGCGCGCTAGGGTCCGGCACCAGCCTGAGCGCTTCCTCGATCAGGGTCTCGGTGTCGGGGCGCGGCACCAGCACGCCGGGACCGACCTCGAAATTCAGGCTCCAGAATTCCCGATGACCGGTAATGTAGGCCAAGGGTTCGCGCACTGCCCGCCGTTCTACAAACTCGCGAAACCAGATTTCCTTTTCCGGCGAAATCTCTCGCAACGTCAGTGTGTCTTCGCGGCTGATGCCCAACGCCGCCGCCAGAAGCAGCCTCGCCTCGCCTCTGGGGTTGTCGATGCCGGCCGCGGCCAGCGCCCGCGTGGCCTCATCCAGCGTCACTGATCAGCCGCTTCAAATTCCGCCAGACGGTCGGCCTGGTCCTGGGTCACCAGCGCGCCAACGATCTCGCCCAGCTCGTCGCCGGAAATGATGCGCGCCAGATTGTAGAGCGTCAGGTTGATGCGGTGATCGGTGACGCGGCCTTGCGGAAAATTGTAGGTGCGGATGCGTTCGCTGCGGTCGCCCGACCCCACCAGGCTCTTGCGCTCACTGGCGCGCGCGGCATCCACCCGCTTGCGCTCGGCGTCGTAGATTTTCGCCTTCAGCAGGGTCATCGCCTTGGCCTTGTTCTTGTGCTGGGATTTTTCTTCCTGCATCGCCACCACCGTGTTGGTGGGAATGTGGGTGATGCGCACGGCGCTGTCGGTCTTGTTGACATGCTGGCCGCCCGCACCCTGCGCGCGGTAGGTGTCGATGCGCAGGTCTTTTTCGTTGATCTCGATATCGACATTCTCGGCTTCGGGCAGCACCGCGACTGTGGCGGCGCTAGTGTGGATGCGCCCCTGGGTCTCGGTGACCGGCACGCGCTGGACCCGGTGGACACCGCTTTC
>Ga0182024_10005310_pt1 | contig 28979 bp, 24 predicted proteins | sample P32metaG_FD_120480 | JGI IMG/M metagenome (GOLD analysis project Ga0182024, IMG submission 120480) | Permafrost microbial communities from Stordalen Mire, Sweden - P3-2 metaG (Illumina Assembly) | ecosystem: Environmental > Terrestrial > Soil > Wetlands > Permafrost | place: Sweden: Stordalen...
ATCTTAACGGGCTTTGGCAGTTCCAAGCAGCCAGGGAAGATGACCAGCCGCCGATTGGAAAAGATCTGTCTGAGAAGATTCTGGTTCCCTACCCGCCGGAGTCGGCATTGTCGGGCGTCATGCATCACGACGATCGCATGTGGTATCGGCGCACGTTTGACGTGCCGAAGGAGTGGGCCGGCGATCATGTGCTCTTGCATCTGGACGCGGTGGATTGGGACGCGACGGTTTATCTGAATGGGAAAAAGCTCGGCGAGCACAAAGGCGGCTATGACGCGTTCGGCTACGACATCACCAAGGATCTGAAGAACGAAGGTCCGCAGGAATTGATCGTCGGCGTGTTCGATCCCACCGACAAGGGCGATCAGCCGCACGGCAAGCAGGTGATCAAGCCCGGCGGGATTTTCTACACGCCCACCAGCGGCATCTGGCAGACGGTGTGGATTGAGCCGGTGAAGGAGCAGTTCATCGAGACGCTGCAGATCACGCCGGATGTGGATGCCGGTGAAGTGAAGCTGCTGGTGACCGCGCATGGCATCGTGCGTCGCACGCCGATCGTCGCGACGATCACGCCGCCGGGAGGTGGGAGCCCGATCAGCGCCGATGGATTCACGGGTCGGCTGCTGTCGATCAAGATTCCCGATGCGAAGCTGTGGTCTCCCGAGACGCCGGTGCTGTACGACGTGCAGGTGCAGCTCAAGGCGAACAACGAAGTGACGGATGACGTCGTCGGCTACTTCGGGATGCGGAAGATTTCCGTCGGCAAGGACGAGCATGGAATCAATCGGCTGATGCTGAACAATAAGCCGTACTTCATGGCCGGCCCGCTCGATCAGGGATTCTGGCCGGATGGAATCTATACCGCGCCGACCGACGCCGCTTTGAAGTTCGACATCGAGCAGGAAAAGAAATACGGCTTCAACATGGTGCGCAAGCACGTGAAGGTGGAGCCGGAGCGATGGTATTACTGGTGCGACAAGCTCGGGCTGCTGGTGTGGCAGGACATGCCCAGCGGCCCATCGAAGCAAGGCGCCGGCGAGAAGATGCCGCAGGCGAGCAAAGAGCAGTTCGAGCACGAGCTGGATCGCATGATCGCCGGCCGCGGGAATCATCCGAGCATCGTGATGTGGGTGGTGTTTAACGAGGGATGGGGCCAGTTTGACACCGCGCGATTGGTAGAACACGTGAAGAAGACCGACCCGAGCCGATTGGTCGACAACGCCAGCGGTTGGACCGACAAACAAGTCGGCGACGTGATAGACATGCATCACTACCCCGATCCGCGAATGCCGAAACTCGAAGAAACCCGCGCAGCGGTTCTCGGCGAGTTCGGCGGCTTAGGCCTTGCCGTCAAAGGTCACATGTGGCCCGGAAAATCCTGGCAATACCGCGGGACTGCCGACCAAACGCAACTCACCGATTCATACGTAAAAATGTTCGAAGACGCGAAGGCGCTGAAGGAGAAAGGCCTGTGCGCCGTCGTCTACACGCAGACGACGGATGTGGAAACCGAGAGCAACGGATTGATGACATACGACCGAGCGGTAAACAAAGTTGATCCGGAACGAGCCGGCAAGGCGGCGCGGGAGCTGATTGGAGCCCCGTATTAATTGCGCTGATCCAAACCAACCGCGCCCGACCTCGCTTACCTCGCGAGACTGCCCGGTCTGCGGCGAGCCGATTCATTGGTCGCGATACTGGTTGCGACCGTGGATATGGGCAAAGTGGCCGTGTGCGCGGTGCGGCTCACTGTTGGGTTATGACCCAAAGAACCGCGTGCGGATCGCCTGCCTCAATGGGGTGTTAACCGGCGCTGTTTTGTTCGTTGGCGCGCGATTGGCATTTTGGATTGTGCTTCCGCTGTTGGCTGCCGTGTCAATCTCAATCATGTTTCTTGATCGCGTTAAGGTCGTCGGGCGCAGGAACGATCGATTTTGCTCGGCCTGCAGATACGATTTGACTGGCACCCTTGCCGCAGGAATTTCGCGGTGCCCAGAATGCGGAAACTCCATAATCCAGCAGAGTCCCGCGGAACCTGCCTAACGCGAAGGGGAACAATTACCGCCTGGTGATTGCGATTCATTACAACACCGGCGTAATGTATGTCCTCCGCTTTATGCGCCATGCTGAATACAGCAGGGGTTCTTGGAAGAAGTCATTAGGAAGGAACGCTCTCTCCCGGCGAACAGGATTATCTGGAGACGCTTTCGTTGCTGATCGAGGACTACGATCGCAAGCATCTGCCCCCGGAAAGTCCCGCCGACCCGATCGAGACGTTGAAATTCCTCATGGTGGAGAGCGGTATGACCGTGACCGCGCTCGGCAAAGTGCTGGGAAGCAAGAGCGTGGCGTCTGAGGTGCTTCGTGGAAAGCGATCGCTCAGCAAAGCCAATATTGCGAAGCTCGCCGCGCACTTCCGGCTTGATGTGAGCGCGTTTTTTCCGAATCCGTCCCGACCTTTACATTCCTGAGCAGACGATTCTCTATAGCCCGAATTTCGTAGCGCAAGCCCATGTCACGTTGGGCGCGCTCAAAGACGCCGAACCATCGTGCCGCGCTTTGAATGCCCGGCACTCAGTGGTGAAGTGATCTTTCCACGCCATCGGCCTGCAACTTTTCGATTGTTACCGCATCGCCGATCGAAAACTTACCGATCTTCGTTCGCGCGAGCTGCGTGAGATATCCGCCACAGTTCAGGCGCTCGCCGAGGTCGCGGGCGATCGATCGAATATACGTGCCGCGACCGCAATCGATCCGCGCGCGCGCGTTTGGCCACGCAAGGTCGAGGAGCTCGATTCCGTAAACGTTGACCGTTCGTTCGACCAGCTCGACGGTCCCGCCCTTTCGCGCGATGTCGTACGCGCGCCGCCCGCCCACTTTCATCGCGCTAAACGCCGGCGGCCTTTGCTGAATAGCCCCGATGAATGAAGGCAGCGCCGCCTCGATCGATTCGCTCGTCGCAACAACCGCATTCGGCCAAATCGTCTCGGGCGACTCAGGATCCTCCGTCGGCGTCGTGGCGCCGAACTTGATCGTCGCCTCATATTGCTTAGGCTGATCCATCAGCGATTCGCACGACTTCGTGGCTTTACCAACTAACATCAAAAGGACGCCGCTGGCGAACGGATCGAGCGTGCCGGCGTGGCCGATCTTTGTTCCGCACGGCAGCAGTCGCTTGACGATCGCCACCGCCCGAGCCGAGCTGATGCCAGTCGGCTTGTTCAGATTGATGATGCCGTTCAGCGGTTCGCCCATTGCAAACATTTTGCCCCGAATCGAGCTTCGACGCGAAACGCGGTTGACACGTCCTGTACTCGACACTTGAATGCACGTACTGATGCGCGACGCGCTGAACTCCGAGCTTTGCAGCCGCTACCTCAAGGCCCTGGCCGACCCTGAGCGGCTGAAGATCGTGCAGTGCCTTCGCTCCGGCCCGCGAACCGTCGGCGATATTTCGCACGAAGTGAACTCCGTGATTGCCAACGTCTCGCACCATCTCAAGCAGCTTCGCCGAGCCGGCGTCGTCCGCGGCAAGCGGCATGGCCGCAACGTCACCTACAGCATCTCGCCCAATTTAACGAACGCGCCGCAAGAAGCGTCCACCTCGCAAAACCCGCTGAATGTGCTCGACTTCGGCTGCTGCCGCATCGAACTCGGCAAACGTTGATCGCACATCAACGGCCGTATCAGTGGAATCCGACGGGCGTTGCCGAGTCAACTTTCCCAACGACGGCCGTGGCGTATGTTTTGGAATGTTACAGGTCACGTGTCTCTTGCCTGCCGGCGTTGGCGGGCACGACGAAACTCCGAGGCGTCGATGACGCGAAATTCTTTTCCGCTTCCAGGCACCAAAGTTTTCTTCGCGTCGAGCCACGGCAGCAATCGGCCGTGGGCGGCGATCAGCTCGTCGCACATCTGCACGATTTGGTCGAGCGTCAGCGTTGCCGCCGTCAGCGGATCGAGCATGCACGCCTGATAGATATGATCGCGACGGCCCTCGATCGCCGCGCGGATGAACAGCTCGTGCTGGATTACATGGGGCATCATGTATCCCAGAAGCTGCGGCGGAATCTCGCCGACGGTCGTGAATTGCGGGCCGTTGCGATCGACCAGCGTCGGCGCTTCCGCGATCGCATCCTTCGGAAGATTCGAAATCGCCCCGCGGTTTGGCATGTTTCCATACACGACGCGCGGCGTTCCCGTCACCACCGAATGAATGATCGCGCTGCCATATTCGTGGCTGCGCCGAATCTCACATTGCTCGTTCGATTTCACGGAACACTTGAGCTTCTCGAAATCGTCGATGATCCGATCGCATCGCGTCAGGTATTCATCGATCGGCACGGCAAACCGCGAGATTTGCTCCGGCCCATGCGGAATGAAATACGGGCTGTACTCGGCGTTATGCTCGCTGGATTCGGTGACGAAGTAGCCGAGCCGTCGCATCAGCTCGAAACGAACGCGATTCTTGTCGTAAATCTCCGGTCGGCTCATAGCTTCGAACAGTCGCGGATAGAGATCCTGCCCGTCGCGCTGCAGGCGGAGATAGAACGCCATGTGGTTGATGCCGGCGCAGATGAACTCGACGTTTTTGGAATCCTCGCCGATATAGCTCATCAGCTCGTCGAGCGTTCCCTGCACGCTGTGGCACAAGCCGACGGCCCGCACGTCGCTGGTGCGGGTGATCGTCTGCATGTTCATGCTCATCGGGTTGGCGTAGTTCAGCAGCCAGGCGCGCGGGCAGAGTTCCATCATCTCTTCGCAGAGGCCGCGAAGAACGGGAAAAGTGCGCAGCGCCCGAAAGATTCCGCCGGGGCCGGTCGTGTCGGCGATAGTGAAGTTCAATCCATATTTGCGAGGGATTTCAAAATCGACCAGTGTGGAATCGAACCCGCCGACCTGCACCATGTTGATGACGAAGTCGGCTCCGCGCAGCGCCTCGCGACGGTCGAGCGTCGCAAGAATTGTCGGATTCGCGCTGAGCGCGGCGGCGGCTTTCCTGCAAAGCGCCGCGCCAACTTCCAGTCGCTCGGCGTCGATGTCCATGTATGCGAAGGTCGCGTCACGAAATTCGGGAAAGCTTAGAATGTCGCCGGTGAGGTTCTTGCAGAACACCACGCTGCCGGCGCCGATCATCGCAACCTTCATCAAACAACTCCTGCGGGCACTTAGCTTGATCGAATCGTATGAAGCCAATTAGTGCGCTACAGCCTGGCAAGATAGACCCGGGTATCGTAAATGAGCCGAACGACGCCATCCTGTTGATGCGCATCGAATGCCTGCCGAAGCGCCGCGATCATCTCGTCAAATCGAGCTTGCCCTGGCATCGGCATATACGACGCCGACTGTATTCGCCCACGCAAGCCGGGCCAATCGAGCGCTTGCTCGTTGTGAAGCGTGCAAAGCTTCATCGATCGACCGAGCAGCTCATGCAGATGCGCAGTCGACACCAATTCCTTACCGGCGCGGGCGAAGTCGGTTCCAAAGGTATGCACGACGCGTTCATAGTCAGCATTCATCGGCGACGATGTCGGGATGCGGGCGTTCCAGATCAGGGCGACGAATCCGCCGCGACGGGTGATTCGCTTGAATTCGGCCAGGGTCTTCTTGTGATCGAACCAATGAAAAGCCTGGGCACAGACGACCGCATCAACGCTCTTATCTGCAAGTGTTGTGGCTTCTGCCGTCCCATTCACGCTGATGAAATTTGCCCGACGATGCAGTCGATGCTCGGCGGCAAGCCGCATTGGTTCATTCGGCTCAACCGCGTAAACCGTGTTTCCGTGATCCAGCAGGAGCTCGGTAAAAATCCCCGTCCCTGAGCCCACATCCGCAACAACAGCGCCAGGCTTCAGCTTCGCCTCGCGGCTCAGCACATGCATCACATCCTTCGGATAGCTCGGACGATACTTTTCGTAGTCGTCAACGCGATTGGAAAACCGCTCCGTTGGCAGCATTGCGTCATCATCGTTGCTCATGAACCGCACCCTACCATCTTCCCGCCGGAGTCCTATACTTCCGGCATCATGCAATCGATCATCACCGGCAAAGCCTACGTTCTGGGCGACAACATCGACACCGATCAGATCATTCCCGCGAAGTATCTGAGTTTCAATCCATCGATTCCTGAAGAGCGGCGATACTTCGGCATGTATGCCCTCAGCAGCGTCCCTGACGGCCAGGCGGGTTTGCCTGGCGGCAAGACGCCGTTTGTGCGGCCCAACGAGTTCACCAGCGATTATCAGATCGTCATCGGCGGCAAGAATTTCGGCAGCGGATCGAGCCGCGAACACGCGCCGCTAGCGCTGGCCGAAGCCGGCGTGAAGTGCGTCATCGCCGAGTTTTACGCCCGCATCTTCTTCCGCAACAGCGTCAACGGCGGCTATCTCATTCCGATCGAATCCACCCAACGCCTCGTCGAAAAAGTTCGCACCGGCGACGAGCTGGAGGTCGATCTCACCACCTTTAAAGTAAAGAACAAAACCAAGGGCGAAACCTACGACATCCATCCACTGGGCGACGTGCTGCCGATCATCGAAGCCGGCGACGTCTTCGAATACGCCAAGAAGACAGGGATGCTGAAGTAGACCTCGCGATGAGCGCCAGCAACGTCATCGTGATCGACCATCCGGTGATTCAGACCAAACTGTCTGAATTGCGTGATGTGTCGGCTGACCATCGCAAGTTTCGCGAGCTGCTGACTGAGATCGCGTCGCTGATGGTTTACGAGGTGACGCGCGACTGGCCGACGATGCCACGCCCGGTGACGACGCCACTTGAACGGACAACCGGGAAGATGCTGGCTCAGCAAGTTACATTGGTTCCCATTCTTCGCGCCGGCCTTGGGATGGCCGACGGCGTGCTGCGATTACTTCCCGATGCCCGCCTGGGGCACCTCGGCGTCTATCGCGATGAAAAGACGCTTGAGCCGGTGCCGTATTACCAGAAGCTTCCGCCGGATATTGCCGAAACGCAGGTATTGCTGATCGATCCGATGCTCGCCACCGGCGGCAGCGGTTCAGCCGCGGCGGCATTCCTCAAAAAAGCGGGCGTCACCGCCATTAAGTTTGTCTGCCTGGTGGCGGCTCCCGAGGGCATCGCCAGCTTCCACCGCCAGCACCCGGAGATTCCGATCTACTGCGCCGCCATCGACCGTCAGCTCAATAGCGTCGGCTTTATCGTGCCAGGGCTGGGCGATGCCGGAGACCGGATATTCGGCACATAAGGTGCTGGTTGTTCCACATCTCGTAGCTTCCCACGCGGCCGGCCCCACCTATGGCGGTCTTTATTAACAATTCACGGTACCACCATCGGAAGCACATGCTGCGCGTCCATATTTCCCCTGAACCATCGGCGGAGCGTCAGCCGGCGATCGTTGCCGGCCAGCGCCCACCTGCCCCTGGGAGATGGATCTCCCAAGTGTGTTTCTTTCATGGAATCGGTCGCCGCGTTTAGCGCGTCGGCCCACGAAAGGAGCGGGAAATATCATGGCTCACCCCCCAGCTTCAAGCGGCGGATTCCCCATTCGTGCCGATCTGCACTGCCACACCAACGCCAGTTCCGAAGCCGGCGAGGCGCTGCTCAACGCGATCAGTTGCCCGGAAAGCTTCAGCAAGCCCGCGGAGGTTTATGCGCAGGCCAAGCGGCGCGGAATGGACTATGTCACCATCACCGATCATGACTCTCTGGCCGGCGTGCGATCACTGGCGCCGACTCCGGACTTGATCGTCGGTGAAGAGTTGACCTGCTATTTCCCGGAAGACGATTGCAAAATGCACGTGCTGGTGTGGGGAATCACGCCGGTGCAGCATGACGCGCTACAAGCTGTCGCGAAGGATATCTATCGCGTTGCACAATACATTGATGCCCACCAGATCGCCCACTCCGTCGCGCATCCGGTCTATCGTCAGAACGATCGTCTGGAGAAATGGCATCTCGAACGCCTGATTCTGTTGTTCAAGGGCTTTGAATGTTTGAACGGCGCTCACAGCATCCTGCATCGCCAAGCGTTTGAGCCGATGGTGCTCGGGCTGACGCCGGAACGGATCAGCGAACTGTCGGCCAGGCACGAGTTGGAGCCGCTCTGGCCGGAACCCTGGGTGAAATCCCGCACTGGCGGCAGCGACGATCACGGGCTGTTCAACATTGGCCGGACGTGGACACAATTTCCCGCCGACGCGACAACCGCCGATCGCATTCTCGATTGCCTGCGCCAGGGCCGTTGCGAGCCCGGCGGGGAAGCGGGTTCGAGCCTCAAGCTGGCGCACAACTTTTACAGCGTCGGCATTCACTATTGCCGCTCGAGAATGAGCGGAAAACCCACCCCGTCGATGCGGGTTCTGGAAGCCATGGTGGGATCGCGCCCGCTTCGCAAGCGCGATGTCGTCCGGGCAGCGGTAAAGAGTTCTGTCAGCGCAGTCGGCCGCAGACTGCGGCGCAAACAATCAGAGCCGTCGGGGACGGAACTGCTCAACACACTCTTCCGTGGCTCGATTCGCAATCGAATCACGTCCCATGCGCCGCTGCTCTCCGCGCTAACAAATGGCGAAGCACCGCTGGCGCAACACGAAGCCTTCTTCAAGCTGCTATGCGAAGTCACCCGCGACACCACCGCCGGCACGGCCGATTCGGCGCTTCGCGGAATCGGTCAGGGGCGATTTGGGCCGATGTTCGATTCACTATCAGCCGTCGCATGTCAGCAGTTCATGCTGCTGCCCTACTACTTCGCATTGTTCCACCAGAACCGCGAACGGCAGTTGCTTCCGCGGCTGACCGGCGCCACGCCGCGCCTCAATCGCGAAAACCTCAAGCTTGGCATCTTCACCGACACCCACGACGACATGAATGGCGTCAGCCGATTCGTCGCGATGCTCGGACGCCACGCGCAGATAAGCGGCAATCACTTGACGATTCACACATGCGATACCAATCCGGTTGGGACGTCGCAGTCGAGGAAGAACTTCACGCCACTGGTCTCGTTTCCATTTCCGGCCTACCCTCAGCTTTCGCTGTCGATTCCACCCGTGGCCGAGATCCTGGAATGGGCCGACCGCCAGCAGTTTGACGCGATTCACGTCCACACGCCTGGGCCGATGGGATTATGCGGGCTGCTCGTCGCGTCGATGCTCCGCGTGCCCGTGCTGGGGACGTATCACACGGACTTCCCGGCCTATGTCCGCGACCACACCGAAGATCACCGCCTGACTGTCGCCACTGAATCATACATGCGGTGGTTCTTTGGCCAGGCCAGCAAAGTCTTCTCTCGCTCGCGTGAGTTCGAGCGTACGGTGGCTTCGTTGGGAATCGATGCCGATCGCATCGCGACTCTGCCGCCGTGCGTGGACACCGAGACGTTCTCGCCGCGGCATCGTGATCCGAATTTCTGGCACGACGCCCGCATTGGCGGCTCGACGCATCTGCTCTACAGCGGTCGCATTAGCGCCGAAAAGAACTTAGGGGTGCTTGCCGATGCGTTCCGGATGATCGCTCGTAACCGGGCTGATTCAATGCTGGTGATTGCCGGGGACGGGCCGCAGATGGATTGGCTGCGTCAACGATTGAAGGGACTGCCGGTGCATTTTGCCGGCCGGCTCGACGATCGACGGCTCGCATCATTTTACGCGAACAGCGACCTCCTGCTCTTTCCATCGATCACCGAAACACTCGGGCAGGTGGTGCTCGAAGCACAGGCGTCGGGACTTCCGGCGCTGGTCAGCGATGTCGGCGGGCCAAAGGAAATCGTCGACGACAATCTAACGGGCCGTGTCCTGCCCCCTGACGACGCGGCGGCCTGGGCGAACGCCGCATTGGAACTGTTGAGCGATGAACCGCGCCGGCTTCGCATGTCACGAACGGCCGTGGTTCGTATGGCGCGCTGCGGCCCAACCCGCACGTTTGACGCCTATTGGGACGCACACGTCGTCGCGGCACAGGCGGCGCAGAAACGCCATGCGGCCGACGTCGAGGCGCCAACTTCACCAACCGGCCGGCGATTGGCCGAGGCATTGTCATGAGCACGCGCGTGCTGATTCTCACCGCGTCAGTCGGCAGCGGACATAACCGCGCCGCCGAGGCAATTGACCTGGCGATGCGAAAGCAACTGCCAAGTGCCCAGATCGAACGCATTGATGTGCTGGACCTGGCCAACCGGCTCTTTCGTCGATGCTACGCGCGCGGGTACTTTGACCTCATCGCCAAAGCGCCTCATCTGATTGGATATCTCTACGATCGACTCGACCAACCTCTGACGGCCTGGCAGCGCCCGATCGATCACGTGCGCTTCGGATTGCAGAATCTGAACCTGCGTTCCCTGATCAAAAAACTCGCCGGCGACAGGTGGGATATCGTAATCTGCACGCACTTCCTGCCGGCTGAAATCGTTGGGGCGATGCGACGCGCTGGCCGCATGCACTGTCCGCTGGCGGTTGTCACAACTGACTTCGATACGCATCGCTTATGGCACAGCCGGCCCTGCGAGCTGTTCTTCACGGCCACGCCGGAGGGCAAGGCGAATCTGACGCGCTGGGGTGTGTCGCCGGATCAAATCTGCGTGACAGGAATTCCGGTGCATCCGAAGTTCAGCCAGCGGCGCGGCAAGCTTGTTGCTCGTCGCGAACTGGGACTTGATGTGCATCGGCCCGTTGTGCTGCAGCTTTCAGGCGGCGTGGGTGTCGGGCCGATTGAACAGATTCATCGCGAATTGATCAGTATTGGCACACCGTTGCAGATCGTCGCAGTCACGGGTCGGAACCAGAGCGTCCGAAGCGCGCTCGAAGCCGTCGACTGCCCGCGCCAACATGATCGTCGCATCATCGGCTTCACTGACCAGATCGATGTGTTCATGGCGGCGGCGGATCTGGTTGTCACCAAGCCGGGCGGACTCACGGTCAGCGAATCGCTCTGTCGCGGGCTGCCGATGGTGATCGTCGATCCGATTCCTGGCCAGGAGACGCGGAACAGTGATTTTCTGCTTGAGAATGGAGCGGCGGTGAAAGTGAACGGGCTGGCGACGCTGAAGCTCAAGATCGAGTCGCTGCTGACCGACGAAAACCGACTGGACGGGATGCGTGAAGCGGCCCTGCGACTTGCCCGGCCGGATGCGGCTGAGGCGGTGGTGGATCGCTGCCTAGCGCTGATTCGCCCAAACCCGGCCGTGCAATTGGCGGAGGCAGAGAGGCCCTCACGAAACTTCCGTCGTGAGCAGCCGGTTTATTTGTGACGTGGGTGGTAACCACCGATTTGGGCCCAGGTCGGCGCGCCCGGCGTCGGCGGAAGCTCTTCGATTGAAATGTCCTTGAAAGCGACGATGGTTTTGCCGTTGCCGTGAATTTGCAGCCCGATGTAGCCGTCCTCCGGGATGTCGGCTTGCTTCTCGGTGTAGTCGACGGTCTTCACCCCATTGAGCCAGAGTTCGATGTGCGGGCCTTCGGCGCGGACGCGGTAGTCATTCCAGTCCTGGTTGTGAAACGCCGCGTTCATTGCCGCGGGATCGATCGGCTTGACCAGCGTGACGTCGCGGCGCGTCTCGTCATACAGCGAACCCCAATATCCGTCGCCGGCGTCGGCCTGGTAACCGCTCATTTCGAAATTGTTCGGAACGCGAATGCTGCGGAACTGGATGCCGGAATTCACGAAACCTTCCGTGCCGACGAGCTTGAGCTTCGCGCGCAGATCGAAGTTCTGATACGACTTGGCGGTGACGAGAAAATCGTTATGAGGAAACTTGACATCGAGCGATCCGGCGGTGATCACCCCATCGGCAACACGCCAGAATTTGGTGTCGCCCTGCCACCCATTCAGCGAACTGCCATCAAATAAGCTGAGACGTGGGGCCGGTTCCGCGAATCCAAGGATCGCGATACAGCAGATCGCGAGGATGACCGGGCGGATTCGCATCAGGCGGCGATGGTTTGACGATCCAGAATCGGCGAAACCGCCGACTTGTTGTTCGTCATCACCACCGTTTCCCAGAGGTCGATGCTTTCTAGCTTGTAGCGATAATCAATCTCGCAGCCGGTCGCTCGAACCAGGTCTTGGAGCGCAAGGTCGCTGCGCCAGCCGAGCTTGGTGCAGAGCGGACAGAGCCATTTCTCGACCATTGCGATGAATCGGTTGGTCGATTGGAAGTGATTGACGATGACGATGCGCGAGCCGGGCCGGGCGACGCGCTGGGCTTCCTGCACCAGGCGGCACGGGTCGCTCACGACGCTGATCACGTGGCTGATAAACACATGATCGAATGAATCATCCGCGAACGGCAGCTTCATCGCATCGGCCTGAAAAACCTCGGCGTTGGTACGCTCTTGCTCGCGGATTTTCTTGCGAGCCTCGCGTAACATCCCGCTCGATAGATCGACGCCCACGATGCGCCCACGATCTTTCGGGTAATAGTTGAGCGACATGCCGGTGCCAATGCCCAGGTCGAGCACGCAGTCTTCGGCATTGATGTTCATGTGCCCGATGGCCTTTGCCACCCGCCGGGCGACGAGCCGGCCGAACGTGGCGTCATAGAACATCGAGTGAACGTCGTAAATCCGCTTCGTGCTCGCTTCCTGCATAGGTCTGGCAGCCTTCCCAAGCAATTCTCGTCCGTGTGGCCGCGTGGCGCAGTCGCCGACGGCGGGATTACTGTAGTTCGACGTTAGCGTTCTGCCAAGGTGCGGACTTGTCGACACGGGAACGCGCTGGCAGCGACGGCTACAATGCGCCTTACTGATGCAAACAGCGATTGAGCCACGATTTGATTTCACCCAACTCCCTTCGGCGCCCGCCGAGGGGCTATACGTGCACATTCCGTTTTGTGCTCATAAATGCCACTATTGCGATTTTTATAGCATCACGCGGCAGAGCTCGGATCGGATGGAACGATTCGTGGATCTGATTCTGCGCGAAGCCGATCAGTGGAGGCAGTCGCGAGCGGCCGACGATTTGAAGCCGGCGACGGTTTTCTTCGGCGGCGGTACGCCAAGCCTGTTGCCGATCGAATCGATGCGGCGATTGATCCGCGGATTGCACGAACGCTTTGATCTGTCGTCGGTCGTCGAATGGACGGTGGAAGTTAATCCTGCGACCGCCAACGCCGACTATCTGGCCATGCTGCGAGCAAACGGCGTCGATCGACTCAGCTTCGGCGCACAGAGCTTTGACCGCGCGGAGCTGGCGACGCTTGAGCGGCGTCACAATCCGGATGACGTTCCGCGTAGTATCGACCTGGCTCGGGCGGCGGGATTCAATCGGCTCAATCTCGATCTTATTTTTGCCATTCCCGGCCAGACCCTTGAAAGCTGGGCGAAGTCACTGGTTCAAACCATATCCCTCGGCACGACGCATCTCTCCTGCTACGCCCTGACCTACGAACCCAACACGCCAATGGCCGTGAAAAAACGCCTTGGGACAATTCGCGCGGCGGATGAGGATCTTGAGCTGGATATGCTGCGATATACGCGCGACGCGCTACACGCGCGCAACATGCCTCCTTATGAAATCAGCAACTTCGCCGCAACGGGTCAGGAATGCCGGCACAATCTGAATTACTGGACCGGCGGCAATTATCTTTCGCTGGGTCCATCGGCGGCGTCGCACGTCGCGGGTTGGCGGTGGAAGAATCGGCCGCATCTGGGCGAGTGGGAGCGCTGCGTGGAGGCCGGTCGCGTGCCGGCTATGGATGTCGAGCAGTTGTCGCCACGCCAGCGTGCGGGTGAACTGGCGATGCTCATGCTTCGCCTCTCGCGCGGCCTGGAGTTTTCCGCATTCGCGGCTCGCACCGGTTGTGACGCGCGATCGCTTTTTGCGGACACAATCGACCGGTTGCTCAGCATTCACCTGATTGAAGAGCGCGATAACTCAATTCAATTGACCGAATCAGCGATTGGCGTGGCGGATTCCGTCGCCGCGGAGTTTCTCGGACCTGCTGAAACCGTCTAGTCTTCGCCGTCCGCAGGCGTCATAAAGCATCGCCATTCACACTGCCAACGAACTTCGCAACTAACTTGACGCTAAACGCACCCTGTGTCCCCGTCGATAGGCAGTGCAGAGCACGGAAGTCCGCGCAATCCGGAATAGCTGCGTAAGTTGCACTGGATTGGTGCGAATCGTAGGTCCGAGACGGCCCTTCACCTGGGCCGTGGAGACGGAGAGATGCGTTACTTCGTCCAAAGTTGGTTTAGCACGCCGTCGAATCCGATCGGCGTCGATTTCGGCAGCGACTGCCTTCGCATCGCCCAGACCGAGCAGGTCAACGGCGAGTGGCGTCTGGCGGCCGCCGCCAGCGCGGATGTTCCGCCCCACGTGCGTAACGAGCCGCATGCCCGCTTCGCGTTCTTTGGTGAAACGATTCGGGAGCTGATCAGCCGCGGCAACTTTCGCGGGCGTCGCGTCACGCTCTGCCTGCCGGCGTCGATGATGTACATCCAGCATCTCCGCCTGCCCAAGATGGATGATGAAGCGACTAAAAAAGCCCTCGCCTGGGAGCTTCGCGGCAAGATTCCGTTTGATCCATCGGCGGCAGTTCTGCGACATGTCATCGCCGGGGAAATATATCACGACTCAGAGCCGAAGAATGAGGTCATCGTGATGGCGGCGCGGCGCGACATGGTCGAGCAACTGCTCGAAACCGCCGCAAAGGCTCGGCTCGATGTCACGGGAATGAATGTCGAACCGCGGGCACTGGTCGACTGTTTTGCCAGAATCTATCGCCGCAACGTCGATATCGAGGCGCCAATGATGTTCACCGACATCGGGAACGTGGCGACTCGTGCAGTCATCGTACACCGCGGACAGATTCGATTTGCCCGTGTCATTCCGATCGGTGGCGAACACCTCAGCCGAGCCGTCGCCGATGCGATGCGCATTCCGCTTGAGGAAGCCCGCGTGCTCCGAGCTGCTCATGCCGCTTCGGCCCTGACTGAACCCGAGCCGGCGCCGGTGAAGCAAGTCGTCCAGGAGCCTTCCGATTCGCGGGGCGAATCCTTCGCTTTCCTGGGTCTGGCGCCGCCCGCGCCCAGTGCAACGATGCAAACCGCTGTCGCCGAAGCGCCGCCCGTCGCGGCTCCAAAAATCGCCGCTGAAACAACCATTGACACCGCGACACATGAGCCGATCGCTCGGCTCACCGAAGAGCTGGCCCTCTGCCGTCGCTATTACGAAGCAACTTTCGCCAATGCTCCCGTGCAGCGACTTGTATTCGTGGGCGGGGAAGCCAATCAACGCGGCATGTGTCAGCAGATCGCGCGCGAGCTGGGCGTCGCCGCCCAGGTTGGCGATCCGCTGGTTCGCATGGGGAAGTTTACGGAAATAGGCGTCGAAAGCGGGATCGATCGTCGCAAGCCCCAGCCGGGCTGGGCGGTCGCCATCGGCCTGAGCATGGGCGCCTTCAATCCCGAGAAGCCACAAGATTAACCTGACACAAGGACGTGCCATGAGCGCTCCCAATGAACTTAGTTTTCTGCCTGAAGACTACCTCGAAAAGAAGATCATTCGCCGCGCCAACATTGTGTGCGTGCTGCTGCTGCTGCTGGGCGGCGGAGGAATAGCTATCTGCTACTCGTGGATGCGCGCCGAGAGCACGAAGATTGACGCCGGCTTTGCCGAAGTCGATTCGCACTATCTCGATGCGGCTCGAAAAATCGAGCAGGTAAAGAAGATGCACGAGAAGCAGCGGGCCGTCTTCCACCACGCCGAGCTGGCGGCTTCATTGGTTGAAAAGGTTCCGCGCAGCAACATCCTTGCGGAAGTCACCAACTCGCTGCCCACTGGCGTTTCGCTGCTGGACTTCGCGATGCACTCGTCGCTTCACCAGAACGACGCCGGCGTCCCGAACACGGCGTTCGCCGCGCAACGCGCCGCGCTCGACGCGAAAAACACCGCCGATAGCGCCAAGCCGCCGCAACACGATGTCAAGCTCACGATCACGGGCATCGCCAGTGACGACGTGCAGGTGGCGCAGTTAATGACGCACCTGGATCACTCGCCGCTGTTTAATGCGGTGAATCTGGTGATCAGCGATACCTGGAGCGACCAGCGCAACGATCAACCGAAAAACGACAAAGCACCGCAGCTTCGGCGCTGGCAGATCGAAATGATGCTGAACCCCTTTGCCGAGGTGAAGGAAGCCACCCGGACGGCGGCGATGGAGTTAAACAAGTAAACATCGACATGAAGTCGATGCGAGGGCTTTGCCATGAACATGAAAGTTCTGATGCGAATTGGCGGATCGACGCTGGCCTTGGCCGGCGCGGGCGCTGCGTTCTTCTTCCTCTACTTTCAGCCGACGACGCGCCATGAGGCGGAGCTGAAGCAGGAAATTGAGGATCGCCAGCATGCCCTGGCCGATCTGGAGAAATCCACCGCGGGTATCGACGACATTGATCGCAAGATCAAAGAGCTGCAGGAGGCCGTGCAGTTTTTTGAATCGAAGCTGCCGCAGGAAAAAGAAGTTGAAACGGTCCTGGCGCAGGTCTGGAAGATGGCCGAGGCCAACGCGCTGCAAGCGCGCACGATCAAGAGCGGTCGCACCGAGCGCACCGCCAACTACAGCGAACAATCGATCGAAATGAGTCTCTCCGGTGATTTCACGGGCTTTTATCTTTTCATGCAGCAGCTTGAAAAGCTGCCGCGCCTGACGCGCGTAACCGACATGACGCTGACGAAAATCTCCGATCACGACGGCCAGATGCAGGCCACGCTGACGCTGAGCATCTTCTTTGAGCCCACGGACGGCGTGCAGACCGCCGGGGCACAGTAAGCATCGAATTTTCACGGATGAGCTAACAAGCACGGAGCTGCAATGAGCTTTGAAACCAACGACGAGCAAGCGCAGGAAAACCCATCGCCCAGCGAAATCGTGGGCGACGAGCAGAGCGATTTTGACGCGGAATCAGCCGGCCCTGCCAAGGGCAAGTCCAAGAGCATGGCGATTCTTGGAGGCCTCGTGCTCGTTGCCGCGGTCGTGATCTGGTTTATCTACTTCCGCAACGGGCCCGACTCGGCACAAGCCGGAATGGCGCCCAGCGATGGCGGCAGCCAGATCAAGGAATTCCTCGACAGCGGCAACATCAACATGATGAAGCAGACGCTGAAGGAGACCGAGAAAATCGTTCAGCAATTTCGATCTTCGCCCGGCAAGACGCAGATTCCGCTGTCGTCGTTGCGATCCAATCCATTCCGCGAACTCGAGCCAAAGGGTGACAACCCCGTGGCTACGACGTCGAAGGAAGTTGAGCGCGACGAAGAGACGCACCGTCTGGCCGTGGCCGCCGTGGCCGACATCAAGCTCCAATCGATCATCTCGGGAAGCAAGTACCGCGCCTGCATGATCAACAACATGATGTACCGCGAGGGCCAGGCGATCGGCGTGCTGACGATCGAGCAGATCTCGCCGGGCGCGGTGATCATGTCGAGCGGCAAATACCGCTTTGAAGTGAAGATGCAGAACTAACGATTTGCAGGGTCATTGGAGGACCGATGTTTGGCCGCCGCACGACAAGTTCTGAACCCACAGGTCAAGCGGCGCCATCCCGCACCCAAGGGCCGGATGTAGTGGAGGAATTCCAGTCGCTGTGGCAGCCCACCACGGCGCCGACGCTGAAGAAAAGCGTCGAGGCCCTGCTTTTTGAACGCGGGCAAATCACCGAAGAGCAGCTCGACCAGGCGCGGAAAGTCTCGGCTCAAACGCCGGGCAAATCGCTGGCGCAGATCCTGGTCACGATGAACGCCGTCAACGAGTCCCAGGTGCTCTCGGCCCTGGCCGAGACGCTGGGGATGGCGTTTGAGACGCCCGAGAAATCGCTGATCGACCCGGAGGCGTTCGCCCTGCTGCCGCTTGACACGATTCGCAAATCGGCGGTCCTGCCGATGCGATTCGAGGGCGAGTCCAAGCTCCTCGTGCTCGGCATGGCCGATCCGGCCAATGTCTTCCTGCTCGACGAACTGAAGCGAAAGCTGCGGCGCGAGCTGCGCGCTGTCGCAGTCGCGGCGGCGGATATCGGCCGCATGGTCGAGCAGCTCACCAGCACCAACTCTGACATAAAAGTTGACGAGATCATCAAGGACATGTCCGACGACGACGTGCAGCTCGTCAAAGACGACAAGGACGAAGTTACCGACCTGGAAAAGATCGGTAATGAGTCGCCGATCATTCGGTTCGTCAACTATCTTCTCTTCGATGCCCTCAAGCAGGGCGCCAGCGACATTCATATTGAGCCGAAGGAGAAATCCCTGAAGATTCGCTATAGAATCGACGGGATTCTCTTCGAAGCGATGAGCCCGCCGCACAACATGCAGGCGGCGGTCATCTCGCGATTGAAGATCATGTCGAATCTCGACATTGCCGAGCGCCGCCTGCCGCAGGACGGGCGCATCCGCGCCATGATCCATGGCCGCAAGGTCGATCTTCGCGTCAGCACGCTGCCCACGGTCTACGGCGAGAAGTGCGTTATGCGCATTCTCGACAACAAGTCGATCAATGTCGCGCTGGAAGATCTTGGCTTCAGCGAGAACACGTTGACCATATGGAAAAAGCAGGTCGACATGCCGCACGGCATTCTGCTTGTTACCGGCCCAACCGGTTCCGGCAAAACGACTACACTCTATTCGTCCCTGCGCTGCATGGATGGAAATCGCCTGAACATCAGCACCGTCGAGGACCCGATCGAATACCACCTGGCCGCGGCGACGCAGGTGCAGGTCTACGACAAGATCGGCATGAGCTTCTCGGCTGCCCTGCGAAGCTTGCTCCGCCAGGACCCGGACGTCGTGATGCTCGGCGAAATCCGCGACAGCGAAACAGCCAACATCGCCGTGCAGGCGTCGCTCACCGGCCACCTGGTGCTCAGCACGCTGCACACAAACGACGCCCCCGCGTCTATCACACGACTGATCAACGTCGGCGTCGAGCCATATCTGATCAGCGCGGCGGTAAACGCAATTCTGGCGCAGCGTCTGGTCCGAAAAATCTGCCAGAACTGCCGTGAGGAATTTGAGCCCAGCGCAGAGATGCAAGAGTTCCTCACCTTGCAGGGGTTTCAGGAGCACAAGACGTTCAAGGGCAAGGGATGCGATCGCTGCCGCCGGACCGGATATAGCGGACGACTGGGCATCTATGAGTTGCTGGTGATGGACGACTCATTGCGCGACATGGTGACTCGAAATCCCGATGTGAATCATCTGCGCAAACTTTGCCGCGAACGCGGCCTGGTCACGTTGCGCGAGGACGGCTTCGAGAAGGTTATGAAGGGCCTGACGACGGTCGATGAAATCCTAAGGGTGACTGAGAACTCCATTTAGAGCCCTGGAGGCTCGCGGGTGCTCTCGCCGCCGGCAGAATTAAATTGGATGCTAACTGTATGACCGCGATCAACGACATCCTTCGCAACGCCGTTCAGGCAAAGGCGTCCGATATCCACCTGAACGTCGGGTCGCCGCCGCTGTTTCGTATTCACACGGTGGTGCAAGCCAGCGACTTCCCGATCGTCACCCCGGAAGGCGCGATGCGAATCTGTCGCGAAATGCTTGGCGAAAAGCGCTGGCCGAAGTTCGAAGAAGTGCGCGACGCGGACTTCTCGTATGAAATTCCCGGTCTCGGCCGCTTCCGCGTCAACGCCCACTGGCAGCGCGGCACGATCGCGATGGCGTTCCGAACCATCAACGACAAGGTTCGCCCCATCGACCAACTGCTGCTGCCGGAAATCTGCAACCGACTGACGTATCTGCCACGTGGTTTGATTCTCGTCACGGGCCCGACAGGATCGGGCAAAAGCACTTCGCTGGCGGCAATGGTTGACGCGATCAACCGTCGCGAGCAGGGTCACATCATCACGTTGGAAGACCCGATTGAATACGCGTTCATCAGCAACAAGTGCGCCATAGAACAGCGCGAAGTCGGCTCCGACGTGCCGAGCTTCTCCAGCGGCTTGCGGCACGTACTGCGTCAGGACCCGGATACGATTCTGGTCGGCGAAATGCGCGATCTGGAAACCACCAGTGCCGCAATCACCGCCGCCGAAACCGGCCATCTGGTGTTCAGCACGCTGCACACGGTGAACGCGCCGCAGACGATCGAGCGAATCATCGACATCTACCCCAGCGACGAACAGAACCAGATTCGCTCGATGCTCGCCAACACCCTGCAGGCGGTGATCAGCCAAACGCTGTTCAAGCGCGCCGATCAGCCGGGCATGGTGCCGGCGGTGGAGATCATGCTTTGCACGCCGGCGGTACGAAACTGCATTCGCGAAAATCGAATCTTCGAGATTTCAAACGTAATCGAAACGAGCCGAGCGCTGGGCATGCAAACGCTCGACAGCTCCATCAAACAACTGTTCGTGAACGGCTACATCACAAGGGAAGACGCGATCGCCCAGGCCGCTCACCCCGAGAAACTGGAAAGAGCCCTGGCGGCGTAAGTTCGAAATTTGAAATCCGAAATCTGGAATTTGAAATCCGGAATTTGAGATCTGAAATCTGAGTCCTGTATGCCAACGTATCGCTACGAAGCCAGCGGAGCAGGCGGCAAGGTCACGGCCGGCCACATTCAGGCCGCCGATCTCAAGGCCGCATCTGAGCAGCTGCGCGCTCGCAACGAATACATTCTCTCGCTCACGCCGGTTGAATCGGTTGGCCGCAAGGGAAAAGTCAACTTCTCCATCAACTTCGGCCCGAGCGCGAAGGACATTCAAAACTTCACGAGCCAGCTGGCGGTGATGATTCGCGCCGGCATCAGCATTCGCTCCGCGATCGAAGGCATTGCCGACCAGGTTCAGAACCCCAAGTTTCGCGCGATGCTCATGCAGATGAAGAAGGACGTCGAAAGCGGCAAGCAATTCTCCGAAGCGCTGCTGCGATTTCCGAAAGTCTTCTCGCCGCTCTACATCAACATGGTGAAGGCGTCGGAACTGTCCGGCGGCTTCAGCCGCATGCTCGACCGCGTCGCCGGCTACCTGGCGCAGCAGATTGAAACGCGATCGATGGTCGTCGGCGCGATGATCTATCCCGCGATCATCGGCATCATGGCCAGCGGCACCACCCTCTTCCTGCTGGCGTTCGTGCTGCCGCGATTCATGGTGCTGTTCCAAGGCAAGGAAGATGCCCTGCCCGCGCCCACGAAATTCCTGCTGTTCTTGTCGGGCTTCCTTCGCGGCTACTGGTATATCCTGCTCTTCGCAGCCGCCGCGGCAGTGTGGGGATTCTTCCTCATGCTCAAGACCGACTGGGGCCGGATGTGGTTCGACAAGATGAAGCTCACGGTGCCGCTGTTCAAGAAGATGTTCCGCGCGCTTTACATCAGCCGAAGCCTGCACACGATGGGCCAGTTGGTGAACGCCGGCGTGCCGATCCTCGACACCCTGGCCATCACCGCCGACATCAGCGGCAACACGCTCTATCGCCGCATGTGGCGCGCCGTCTTTTCAGCCGTCAAGCAAGGCAAAAAGATCTCGATGCCGCTGAACAAAAGTCCCCTGCTGCCGCGATCGGTGGTCCAGATGATCGGCGCCGGCGAAGAATCCGGCAAGCTCGGCGAGGTCCTCGACCAGGTCTCCGAGTTCTACGCCAAGGAACTCAAGAGCGTCATCAAAAGCGTCACCGCCATGATCGAACCCCTGATGATCGTCCTCATGGGCGGCATCGTCGGCTTCATCGCGATGAGCATCATTCTGCCGATCTTCAAGCTCAGTCAGCTCGTGAAGTAAAAAAAGGGGATAAGCCCCTTTTCGCGTGTCAGTTGTTGCGAAACACGTCATACGTAGACGCGTGGCCGGGCTTAAGCTCCACCAGGTTTGTGCTCCTGTTGCCTTCGTATTCCGAAGTGATTGTGACCTCGGTCACCGGCACTCGCGGGAAGTTGTAGGTTCCGTCGACGCCGACCTGCCCCAGCAGGTCCGCCCAGATTACTTCGTTCGCTTTCACCGCGCGAAGGTGGATGACCTGGTTCACAACCGGCTTATCCTGCAGCATGTATTTGCCGTGCAAGCTGGCCCACGGCTTGAGCACCATCTTGCCTGCCGCTCCGAATTGCTCTGAAGTTTGCAGAGCAAAGCCATCGGCCGAAATCGCCAGGATATTTCCCAAAGGACTCGTTACCTTCAAATCCTGAAAATGACCCGATGCGTTCACGTTCACGATCGAATCCGGCGAATCCGCATAGCGCGTTTCAATCGTGCCGTTCACACTGACGAACGCGTGCCGATCGGGACGAACCCACGTGACTTGCGCGCTCGTAACTGGCGTCCCTTCGGCGGTCACTACGGTGCCGCTCAGCGAAGTCGTTCGTTTGAGCCGGATGTCGAAATAGGCTTCCTGCTCAGGAGTGAACGCCGGCGAATCCTGTGTCATGTAGTCGTCGGCTGACACGCGCACTCTGAACAATTGCTGACGCGAGTAGACGCGGGCCATGCGCGCTTCGACATCAAATTTGCCGCCGGGATTCTCCACATTGGTGTGGATGAAATCCGCGAAGCGAATTTCATCGGAGCCCTCGAGCGGCTCGCTTAGCGACCACCGGAACGACGTGATCGGCTTACCGGTCGCATCGTCGAGCACGGTGCCGTGGGCTTTCGGATATCGAACCATCTGAAGTTGGTACGGCTCTTCTCGCGCAGTTACCTGCTGCGTGACGCCAAGTAGTCCGGGCACGCTTGCTTGGATCTCGACGTCGCCTTCCTGCGGTACATGCCGGATCAAAAAATGCCCCAAGTCGTCGGCGACCGCCTCGCGATAGAAACCATACTGGGTGCCAAACCGCCAGCGCGAAACCGTCACTTTCGCGCCCGCAATCGGCCTCTTATCGCGACCGACCACAGTTCCGCGAACACTGCCGCCGGAACCCAGAACAATGAGCATGGGTTTATCGAGATGCTTGGGGGTGACGACGGCTGGCGCGAACGCCTGTGCCGACACATAAAGTTTCGCGTTGAAGGGCGACAATCCATCAATCGAAAACTTCCCATCCGCGCCGGCATAAACAAGCGCCGGATCGCGTACTCCACCGCGGTGAACCGACGACCAGATCAGTGGAGGGGTTATCAGCGCTCCGACGATCGGCTCGCCGCCTTCGTCGTGTACGTAACCGGTAAGCGTGATCGACCGCGTCATCGTCACCTGAAACGTGCGTGCGCGAAGCAGCGATGTATCGATGTTTCTGATCCACTGCCGAACGTATCCCGGTTCGGCGGTTCGAATGTCGCTTAAGGTCTAGGATGAATCGGCTTGCACAGTCCAACGCCCATCGGCTGCGGACGTTCCGATGACCTGGCGCACTCCAAGCTGATGTGGCACTTGCCATCCTGTAATGATCTTGGCGCCGGCGATTGGCTTGCCGTCGCTGTCTTGCGCGATCCCGCCATAGGTCACATTGGATGTGGATGGCGCCGTCGTCGGCGTGATCAGCGCAGGAGCGGTGGTCGGCGCGGCTGCGGGTTTCGATTGCGCCTCCAATCGGATTTGCGAGAGCGGAGCACACAGAAGTAACAATCCCGCGACTGCGATCCAACCGAAACGCGCGCGGCCGATTCGAACTGGCGGATGCAGGATGGATTTGAATCGCGACTCCAGCGTCGAGCATCGCGACATGCCCAGGGCCAACACGGTTGCTTTCGATTTTTTTGACCAGTCTGCCACCGTCGCGAGAAGCTCATCGGCGTAAGAGCACCGATCTTCGCCGGCGGCGATGACCGATTCATCGCATGCCTGCTCAGACTCATCGCGCAGGTGATTCAACGCCCAGCGCCATAGCGGATTGAACCAGTAGAACCCCGCTGCCAATTCGGCGACGACTAGCCACACGTAGTCCAATCGTTTCGTATGCGATAGTTCATGCAGTAAGACAACGCGAAGACGCACTTCTGGCCAATCTTCGGCGCCTGACGGGAGCAGAATCGTCGGGCGAACCAAGCCCCAGGTCATCGGCATCGACAACGGCTCGAGATCCTGAAGCAAACACACGCGTCGTCGAATGAAGAGCTTCGCGTGAACTGCACTCATCGCCGATTGCAGTCTGGCTGGCGCAGGTTGAGCCGCCCGCGCGACCCGCGCGAGTTTAATTCGAGATAGAAGCAGCCGCCCGCCCATTCCGGCTGCCCCAAGAATCCACAGCGCCAGGCAGCCATCCAGGACAAACGGCAGAACAGGATGAACCGGCTTGGAAATTGGAATCGACGAAATCTGAACGGATGGCGACGCTTGGGAATGCGAGTCCGAAATCGAATCCTCAACTGGCGGTTCAAGAGCCTGTGTGACCTCGTGAGCAGCGACCGATTCGGACCGTGCCTCGACCGCCGGAAGAATGCGCCAGCCGGGCAGGAATAACAGAAACGGAAGCAGCGCCGTCGCAATGAAACCGGTCAACCAGACGCGATGCCTTGCCGCGGCCGAGGATCGTCGCATGAGCAAAGCGATGCCGGCAACTACCAGCATCACGATCATTCCGCGCACCATTCCGTCGAGGAGAAAGACAAGCACCGTGCGTGAAGATGTATGCAGCGAATCCCAATTCATGATTATTTCCCCTTTCGCGTTTCGCGAATGAGTTGATCGAGACGTGTGAGTTCTTCGTCGGTGAGTTCAGACGACGGATCGGCCAAGTGCGCGGCGAGCGCATCACGGAGCGAGCCGCCGAAGAATGTTTTCACAACGCGCTGCAGGGCGTGCTGCCCGACGCGCTGGCGGGCTTTGGTGGCGCGGTAAACAAACTCACGCCCATCCACGCGATGCGATAGATGCCCTTTTTCTTCGAGAATCCGCATCAATGTGCGAACCGAGGTGCGGCTCGGCGGATTGTCGATCATCGCTACGACGTCCGTCGCGGTTGCCTCTCCGCGCTGCCAGACGGCGTCCATGATCTGCCGCTCGCGCCGACTTAAATCACTTTGCTTTGCCAAGATATGCTCCGGAAAAAACTCTTACAGCTTCTCCATACGGTTAAAAAATTAACCGATGCGGGCGACGAAAGTCAACAACAATTTCTATTGACTGGAAATCGGTCAGAGTATTCGCAGCTTGAAGTCGCCGAGCGTCTGTTTGCGGGCCGTCAGCGTGCTTTCCAGTTGCGCGGCAGTGGTGATCTTGCGCAGCGCGATCGTCTGGCCTCGTCCCTTATCGAAAAATGTCAGGCTGTCGAGGCTTTCGGTCGCAATTCCATATGGGGGGATGCTGCCCTTGGAACTGGAAGTCTTAAGCGACATGTTGCCGAGTTTCGCGGCGGCGATGAGCGAATCGGAGAACCCAAAATTCCTGGCCGGCGGGTGCAGGATAATCGACCCAATCCGGGCCGTCTGAGAAAAATCGGATGGCTGCGCCGGCAACGAGTCACCGGCCGGAATGTTTCCGACGCCGGCAAAGATCGTCGCATTAAAGAGTGTTGCCGTCGTGATCGATCCAATGTTCCCGCTCGAGTTGATCTCAGCCGCGTCAATTGCGCCCGCGGTAAAGCTCCCCAAATCGGTCTTGCCGGCGCCCGTAAGCGTGATCGTCGACGTGATCAAGGATCCGTGAACCCTAAACTTGCCGACTGAATCGGCGGTAAGCGTGGCGCTGAAGTCGCCGAACGTCGTGAGCGACGCGATCCCTTGGAATTGACCCTGCCAGTTGGATGGAATTGATGACTCCAGGATCAACGAGCCCGTTTCCCCCTGGACGAGCCATTCGCCGGAGACGGCGCCACGTATTTTCACCCGATCCAGCGCCCGGCCCTTCACCCCGGTGCCAGTGACCTCCAAATCAGGCATAAAGTTACCCCGCACATTCATTCCGTGAATTGCGGCTGCGATGAACGTCTCGGGCACGTCGTCGGAATTCAGCCACTGCGTGTTCTGCAGAAAGGAGACCCCGCCGCCAGTTTGGAAATTCTCGTCCACTGCCGTGCCGACAGTCAATCGCGTCGAACCTGAGCCGATCGTGATGCTGCCGCTCTCGGCGGAATCGACATTGGCGCTCAAGATCGCGCCGGTTGCCTGCACATCGCCAAGAAGCAGCGCCTTGTGAACATCGAGTGTGCCGAGACTGTTGTTAATGGTGATGTTGCCGATCATCGCTGGGCCGCTGCCAGACGCTCCGATGATCGTCAGGTGCGACTTTCCGGTGGTGTTGGAAAGCGTGACGCTCTCCATCTCCGCATGCGACCCCTGCAGGGCAGAGCCTTTAAGCTTTAGTCCATCCCCGCCAAAGTGGACGACCGCCGTTCCCGGACCTGACAGGCTTATCGTCGCCGAGGCGTGGTCTGTCTGCACAAACGTGACGGAGCGATGCTTGGCATCAAGCGTCACGTCCAGCGACCGTGCGGTCAAGGCCGTGATCTGCACGCGAAACACGTTCGTCGCGGTGCCACCAGTGGGGTCGGTCGCGGTCAGCTTGATGATCGTGAAGCCGCTCCGGCCGGCGGTTGGCTTCAGCGTCAGCGTGTTGCCGAGGATGGACGTCGTGGCCACCGATGTCGCGCTCGACGTTGCCGTAAACTGCAGGTCCGCGGCGCCGGTGCTGTCGGCGAAAAGCGCATATAAATCCACCGTCTCCGGCCCAGAGTCCTGCGCGAAGCTGACATTACTAATTGGCTGATTCAGCGTCGCCGACAGAAGCCGGCGGGATTCAAGCGATTCAATTGAAAACGATGAACGGCGGCCAAGCGCGGTCCGATGCGGTCCAAACATCACGGGGGTTCACTCCATTAACCTCCACCTGCCTGCGGAGATACGTCAGCGTAGAGTCGCCTGGTTCGATTGTCTACGAATCGGAAAACTTGCCATTTATCCATAGCCGAGTCCGTCTGACATGTTTCGGCCGCGTCCGGCAGACTTCACCCGCGTTTCCAGAATGCTCGGGGTGTGATTTCCCACATCGGGGCCACCTCGGGTGGCATTTGAGAGCATTTTTCACTAACCCTTCCCTAACTGGCCTGCTTGGTGGTGCGAAGTGGAGCGGAGTTGAGTTGGCATCACACGACCACGACAGAAAACATCAGCCTCGGACTGCCATATCGGGTCAATACACCTGTGCCTCTGCTTGCCTCACAAAGTCGCGATCCTTACCATCCGCGACTTTCCACGAGAGAGGATTATTGCGATGCGGATTTTGGTTGCGGACAAGCTTGCGGATGAGGGTCTTGAAGTTCTGAAGAAAGCCCAGATTGCGTACGACGTGAAAGTGGGCCTGAAGGAAGACGAATTATCCGGTGCCGTTGGCGCCTACGACGCCCTGATCGTTCGCTCGGGCGCGAAAGTGACTGCGAAGGTGCTGGCCAATCCTGGTCAGCTTAAGGCGATCGCCCGAGCTGGCGTGGGTGTCGACAATATTGATCTTCCAGCGGCCACGGAAAAGGGCATTCTCGTCCTCAATACCGCCGAGGCTTCGACCCATTCCACCGCCGAACATGCGTTGGCGTTGATGATGAGCCTTGCGCGAAAGATCCCGCAAGCCGACGCGCACGTTCGCAGCGGCCAATGGAAACGCAATCAATATCAAGGCACTCAGTTGGCCGGCAAGACGCTTGGCGTCGTGGGCCTGGGTCGCATCGGCCGCACGGTTGCATCGCGCGCTCTGGCGATGGAGATGAGCGTGATCGGCTACGATCCGTTTTACACCTCCCCCACCGCGCTCGATGGCCGAGTGAAGATGATTCGCGATTTCGATCAGTTCCTTTCGCAGCTCGACGTGATCACCTTCCACGTGCCCGGCGGCGATCAGACCCGCCATCTGCTCAATCGCGAGCGCCTGTTCGGCAAGTGCAAGCCGAACCTGCTGGTGATTAACGACGCCCGCGGTGAAGTCGTTGATGAGTTCGCGCTGGCGGATGCACTCAAGGAAAAGAAGATCGCCGGCGCTGGCATCGACGTGTGGGCAACCGAGCCGGCGCCCAAAGATCACCCGCTGTTTGGCATTGAGAACACCGTCCTGACGCCGCACCTGGGCGCGAGCACCGACGAAGCGCAGACAGCCGTCTCGGTTCAGGCTTGCGAGGCGATCATCGCCTACCTGAAGAGCGGCGAGATTCGCGGCGCAGTCAACGGCGGCGGCATCAAGCTCGATCTTCCCCCTGACGAAGCGCCGTTCGCGAAACTCGCCAGCCGAATCGGCGCGCTGCTCGCCGGCATGAGCGACAAGGGGTACAAGACGATCACCCTTCGCGCCAGCGGCCAGCGCGCTCCGAAGCTGATGAACACGCTGTTGCGGCTCGCCACGGTTGAACTGCTTCGCCCGCACCTGGATACACCGGTCAATGTGATCAACGTCGAGCACCTCGCTCGCAGCCGCGGGATCGAGCTCGTTCAGGTTCACGAGCAGGAGCCGCCGGTCGGATTGGTCGGCGACATCGTCGGCATTCGCGTTGACGGGCCCGATGGTGAATCGCACCGCGTGCTCGGCACCGTTTACGCCGATGGGTTGCCGCGCGTGCTTCGCGTGGATGACTTCGCGATGGATATGGTCCCCGAAGGGAACATGGCCCTGATCGTCAACAAGGACGAGCCGGGTGTCATCGGAACCGTCGGCACCGCGTTCGGCGAAGCCAAGGTCAACATCGCGGACATGGTGATCTCGCGCGATATCAAGAAGGATGGAACCGCCCGGGCGCTGATGCTGCTGAAGACCGACAGCCCAGCGCCGACCGCGCTGCTCGAGAAGCTGCGCAGCCGGCCGAACATCATTCGCGTCAAAGCGCTGGTCCTGCCGGATCGCTCGGCGTAGTGCGGTGTAAGTTCTTCCCTCTCCGGGTATCCACGACCCCGCATCTGGACGCTAATCCCCGCGCCCGGTTAGCCGCGACGCGCATAGCGGAGCGATCTCACAGACACCCGTGCGCAGCTCCGTTTTTTTTCATCTTTCTGCCAAAACAGAAGAGATAACGAGCTTCGCACGATGATGCTTACCAGCGCTCCGCTACGCCTCGACTTCTGCACTTTTCCACCAAGCTGATCATTGAGTTCCTGGGTTAGCGCAGGGCCGGAACCTGGCCAAATTGGTTGTTGTCTAGACACCACTTTGGAAAGGAGTCCGGCCTG
>Ga0182024_10005311_pt1 | contig 28979 bp, 26 predicted proteins | sample P32metaG_FD_120480 | JGI IMG/M metagenome (GOLD analysis project Ga0182024, IMG submission 120480) | Permafrost microbial communities from Stordalen Mire, Sweden - P3-2 metaG (Illumina Assembly) | ecosystem: Environmental > Terrestrial > Soil > Wetlands > Permafrost | place: Sweden: Stordalen...
CTCGGGTGCTCGAACCGCTCGAAAATCCGTTCGGCCCAAAAGTGTTACCCATGTCTTAGGTACGTTGTGTCACCCATGTCTCCGGGTCGGACCTGATTTGAATGGTGGGCCTGGGTGGACTTGAACCACCGACCTCGCCCTTATCAGGGGCGCGCTCTAGCCACCTGAGCTACAGGCCCAACGCAAAACAACAATCCTAAAATTCTATCAGGCCGCCACGCCCCACACAACCATTCCGTCGAAGCGCTAAGCCACACAGAATGAATTATCTGCGCAACTGGCGGATAACCAAATCCTAAAAGACCCAAAAACCACTTAACGATTCCTACGCCATCACGTACATTTATCCAGTGAAGAACTACGCCTTGAATAGCAACCGGTTTACAACCGTAGGTTGCATTCCCGCTCGTCCTAACCCACACCAAACCAAGCTGTAATTAACCTCTCGGAGCCTTTCGCGTTCGATTCACCAATCGAAGCGCGACGACCAATTCTTGTAACCCGTTTGGATTGGACACTTCCAAAACGACATCAAAACAAACGACTCTGACCTTTGTCGAATCACACACTTTCAAAAACACCCGAGGAGGTCGTGTTGCGACGCGTTACTGCACAAACCCCACGTTCGGCGTCGGTCCGCCTTCGGGAGCTTCCTTGATCGCGCCAAATTGCGCCTCGTACCGCGCCAGGTTCTCTCCCAACGCACGCCAGATGCGCTTCGCGTGCCCGGGGCTAACGATCGTGCTGTTCATCAATTTTCCTTGCGCTCCATTCGGAAAAATGTAAATGAAATTCAACGTAAACTCCTCCAGGTTGTGATGAATCATCACCAGATTGCTGTACTGACCCTGTAATTCTTTTTCATCCGCCTTGATTTGTACCTGGCCCTGCGGTGCCGGCCGTTGTTCGTCCATGATGTCGCGCTCCTGAAATTTCGTGCCAAAAGTCCGTCTTGAACTTAACACAGGCTGCGGGTAGCGTGCTTGTCCGCACGACGTCTGTATCCGAGGCGCATCGCAAAATCACGATAGCGGCGTTGAGTCGGCGGTTCTGTACGCACTCGAAAAACACGTTCCCCTACCGGAATCACTGGGGTTACATTGACAAGCGCCCGTGTTAAGCGTAGTTTAACAGAGGAGTTTAACGTAGTTAACAACGTTTTATGCCCGGCATGCTGCCACGCCAACTCGAACCCGAACCGGCCGCCGATGGTGCTGCCGGGAGCGCCGTCGTTGCGGATGTAGCCGCCGACGTCGTTGCGGGCCATTCCGTAAACTCCCACTTTTCTCTGCCGGAAGCGCACCGCAGCATCCCGATTCACTCCTCGGCTTCCTGGTTTCGCAAACTTTTTGCCTTCGCCGGCCCCGGTTACCTAATCGCGGTCGGCTACATGGATCCCGGCAACTGGGCGACCGATCTCGGTGGCGGCTCAAAATTCGGTTACCAACTTCTGAGTGTCGTTTTACTCAGCAATCTCATGGCGATGTTTTTGCAAGCGCTCTCCGCCAAACTCGGTATCGCCACCGGGCGCGATTTGGCGCAAGCGTGCCGTGAACACTATTCACGTCGCACCTCTTTTCTTCTGTGGATCGCTTGCGAAATTGCGATCGCTGCGTGCGATCTCGCGGAGGTACTGGGCTCTGCCGTCGCATTGCAACTGCTCTTCGGACTCCCGCTGCTCATCGGCGTGGTCATTACCGCGCTGGACGTGCTGATTGTCCTGGCGCTGCAAGGCCGCGGGTTTCGCTTGATTGAGGCGTTCGTGGTCACTTTGATTGCCACCATCGCCGGCTGCTTCGCTTACGAAATTTTCGTTGCGCAACCTTTGTGGATGGACGCCGCGCGTGGCTTCATCCCGCACACCGTAATTTTGCGCAATCGCGAGATGCTGTACATCGCCATCGGAATTCTCGGCGCGACGGTTATGCCGCATAATCTCTATCTGCACTCCAGCATTGTGCAGACCCGCGCTTTCGGCTCTGGCATCCGCGACAAACGCGAAGCGCTGCGCTTTTCGTACATCGATTCCAACATCGCTCTCGGCATCGCTTTGTTTATCAACGCCGCCATCCTGGTCCTCGCCGCCGCCGCGTTTCACACCCGCGGGCTGCACAACGTCGCGGAAATCGCCAGCGCGTACAAATTGCTGAGTCCAGTACTCGGCGCCAGCCTCGCAAGTACGCTCTTTGCCTGCGCCCTGCTCGCCTCCGGACAAAACTCCACGCTCACCGGAACGTTGGCCGGCCAAATCGTAATGGAAGGTTTTCTCGATATTCGCCTGAAGCCTTGGCTGCGCCGCTTGATCACTCGCGCCATTGCGATTTTCCCCGCGATTTTGGTGATCGCTATTGCCGGCGAAGAAAAGGTTACCTGGCTGATTATTCTCAGCCAGGTGGTTCTCAGTTTTCAGCTCCCTTTCGCTGTAATACCGCTGGTGCAGTTCACCAGTAACCGCACCAGGATGGGAGAATTCACGAACTCTCGCGTCACCACCGCCATTGCCTGGGCCGTCGCGGCCGCCATCCTCTTCCTGAATGCCGAACTCGTGTATCTAACGCTGCGCGCCGCGTAGCCGGCGCATCCCGAAGCGGACGCTGTCCCATTGCGTATGCTGACATTCTCGTCTGCTTGCAAACCAACGAACTGCGCGTTCGCGCGAAAATTATGCGAAAATCAGCGCGACCCATGAACAAAGCAACGCCGCGAACTCTCCAACTGCGCAAAATCGCATTCGTCGCCTTGCTGGCTCTAGCCGCACTCGTCATCCTGCTGGCGGCGCGCGAAAAGCGTCAATGGGTGATTCCCGAGGAAGCCAAGCAAAGAAGGAATCCGCTGCAATCATCGCCCGCCGCGCTGCATGCCGCCATGGATCTGTACATGGAAAATTGCGCGCAATGCCACGGCCGCGCCGGCAAGGGCGACGGCCCCGAAGCCTCTATGTACGACCCGCTGCCCGCGGACCTCAGTAATTACAAATTTAATTCCGGCCTGACCGATGGCGAAATCTTTTTCCAAATCAGCGAGGGCCGTAAACCCATGCCGGCATTCAAACGCCGCATGACCGAAGAACAGCGCTGGCAGCTGGTCCTGCTGGTCCGCTCGTTTGCGACGCCTCCGGTTGCCAATGCTTTACCCAATCACAAATAGAAAAGGGCCGAAGTAATCGACCCTCTTTTTGCATTTTATTTCCAGGTGATATCTTAACGTCAGTTTTTACGCCGCCGCCGCCTTGACCTGCTGCAACGCCGCCGCCACTTCCTTCAAATCCGGCAGCACGGAAATTTCGTAGTTTTTTACCCAGGCGACTTTGCCATCTTTGCCGACGATCACGATGGAGCGCCCGGTAATTCCCTTCTCCGGGAGAAACACGCCGTACTTTTCCGCCATCGCGCCGCGCGGTTGAAAATCCGCTAGCAACGGATAGTGAATGCCCATTTTTTCGGCATACGCCTTGTGCGACCAAAAGCTGTCTACGCTCACGCCGAGTACTTCCGCGTCCATCGTTTCAAACGCTTTCATTTCATTGACGAAGCAAGCGTGCTCGTTGGTGCACGTTGGGCTCCAGTCCAGCGGATAAAATACCAGCACGACATTTTTCTTGCCCGCGAAATCCGAAAGCTTTACATCTTTTTGCGACTGATCTTTCAGCGTAAAATCCGGCGCCGTACTTCCCACTGCGATGCTCATAATCATTCCTCCTGGCGATGGAATCCGCCCCAAGAATACCACTGCGGCAAGGCGATCTGCACCAACCGGCAAGCGCACGCGGGCGCGATTCGCTTTTCTTCCGCCCGCCGCGGCGGTACACTCTTGCGCAGGTAAGCTGAATGAGCGCCGAAGCCACTCGCCGCGCACCGATTATGCCGCTCCGCCAGCTCGTTGACAAATATCTCGCGTTGGCCGGAGCTTTCGGCGCTCCGGTAGCCCTGACTTCATTTGGTCTGACCGCGCCGGAACTCGAGAAGCTTTTCTCTGCGTACAACGAGGATTATCACATCAGCCGTTTCTTTCACTTTTCCAATTCCTCGGGTCCGGCTTTTTCCATCGACAACGAACCTGCCACGCATATCGCTATGGACTCTGCAATCAATTCCATCCTCTGATCAATTCGCCGTTCCGCTTTTACTTAGCTGCAAGATTTGTTCGCGCAGGGTATTCACACTATTTGTCATGCGGTCGGCTTCCACATTTGTCAGCGCGTAACGTTGCATATGCGGATCACCGGATTCCACCAGGCGGTTGTGAATCTCACGTAGATTTGGAAAATCCTTATCGGCGGCGCGCTTTCCGCGCAATGTTGCGGCCAGCAGGGAAAGCGTTTTGTCGATTGCCGCGGCGAACAACACGAAAGCGGGACGCGCGGCGACGGATGGCGTCTGCGACCAACCCGCGTCCAATGCCATAATGGCGTGGACCAAGCGATGCGAACTGGCGAGCATGGCGCTCAGCCGCGCCATCTGTTTCGGCGAAGTGCCCGGTTCTGAAGCCAATCGTTCCAGCGAACCTTCGAGGTTGGAGCGCGCTACGCGCGCCGCCATCCGCGCGGCATGCAATTCGCGCGGAGCATAAACCGCCTGTCGCAAGTACGCGTCGGCCAGCAAATGAAAATATTTTGCGTAAGCCTCAAGCATTTGCGCCACGCGTTCGGAAATGCGCGTGCGTTCCCAGGTCGGCCAAACCCAATATGCCAGCAGCGCCAGCGCGCCGCCCGCCGCGGTGTTCACGCCGCGCGCCCAAATCACATCTTTGGGAGGAACCCCGGCAACAGCGATCAGCAGCACCACCAGCGCACTGACGGCGATGCCAAAAATTCCATAATTTGCCGGCCCAATCCAGCGCAGCAAAAATGTAAACGCAAAAATTAAAAGAATCTGCGTGGCTACCGTCAGCGGAAGAAAATGAAACAGCGCGGTAGCCAGCAGCAGACCAACAATTGTGCCGCCGATGCGTAACAGCCCGCGGCTAAATGTGGTGGTGAACTCCGGTTTCAGCACCAGCACGATAGTCATCGGCAGCCAGTAGGAGCGCCGCCAGTAGTAGCCGCGGCCCAGCGCCTCGCCGATCGCCACCATTGCGGCCAGCCGAATGGCATGACGGCATGCTGACGATTCCAGGCTGAGATTCGCGCGCAGCGTGGCGAGACGTCCGCTGAACCGCAAAAGCAAGGGTTGTGCAGCTTCTTGCTTGTCAAATTCCGCTTGCCCCTGTGGCGTGGTGTGCGTGGCCAGATCGAGAGCCGCACGCAGTTGCCCCGCGAGAGCGTCCATTTGGAAAATCGCATCTTTGGCAACGGCGGCGAAAAAAGGCGACGGCGCCGGCTCTTTGGCCAGTTGTTTAGCGAGCTGCGGAATGCTGGAAAATAGATAGGCTGGAGTCTCCGCGGCTCCGCTGAGTAAAGACTTTCCGATGGTGCGCAACACACGCGCGGCACGAGCCAGCGCCAAATCCACAATCTCGACTGCCGCGTGCGCGCGACTTTCACGATCCATGCGCAAACGCAATCGAGCCAACATCAGCAACGACAACCGAATGCGTTCCGCTTGATTCAAGAGAGAACGATAGCGAACAGCGTCCAGATTGTTGTCCTGGTCGAGCGCCGAAAGCGATTCCAAGGCTTGATCGCTTTCAAGACTTGCTGAGGGCGCCGTCGTCGCCGCCGTCAGTGGCTTTTCTGCGGCGTCCGCCAGTTGCAAGAACAAATTGGAGAGCGCACGCCGTTCCGGTTCGTAACGCTGCACGGGCCATAGCGCGACGCTCAGGACGGCCTGAAATAATCCTCCGGCCAGCGCCAGCAGTCCAGAGATGGCCGCCTGATGCGCATTCAAAGGTTGCGCGGCGTAAATCAAGAGCGTCACCAGGCTGATGACGCCGAGATCGCCGGCCGTCGTTCCGAGAGCGACAAACATTCCCGCCGCGAACGCCCAGAGGGTGGCAATGGCAATTGCCAGAGCGGTGTGCGGCCCAGAGATGGCGCCGGCAAAAACGGCAATCGCGCAAATCACCGCCGAGGTGACCATGCGTTTCGCCCGGCGCGCGTAAGGATCGCTGCCATCGGAATAGGAAACGTTGAGCGCGCCGGTGGCAACCACTAGTCCGCCGCGGGGCATGCCGATGGCGTACCCGACGATTAGCGGCAAGGCCACGCCACACGCATTGCGCAACGCACGATTCGCGGAGACTTTGCTCTTATCGAATTTAGTCAGCACGCGCCAGAAGGATTGTGTAGTGCTTTCGGCTTGGTCGGTCGCCACGGTTACCGCGGCGCCAGGAATCGCGGTTGCCGCGCGAGTTTCTCGCGAAGACTGCGCGGACGTCGCCGGCGGCGGCGGGATTTCAGGTGCCATAAGCGCATTCAGAATAGTCGAGACCCACGAGAGGAAGAAATTTATTCCTACAGCGAAGCTTGCTGTACCCGAATATCCGCGCCTTTCATCAAAATAAAGACTCTCATCAGGAGCAAACAAATGGATAAATCGAACGAAATACCAACACGCCGGCTGGGGAAAAACGGCCCGCTGGTTTCCGCACAGGGACTGGGCTGTATGGGAATGTCGGAATTTTACGGCACGGGCGACGAAGCCGAGTCGCTGGCCACCATTCATCGCGCCCTAGAGCTGGGCATCACTTTTCTGGACACCGCCGATATGTACGGCGCGGGAGAAAACGAAAAACTGGTCGGCAAAGCTATTCGCGGAAAGCGCGACGAGGTATTTCTGGCGACAAAATTTGGCATTGTGCGCGACCCGAACAATCCTGGAATACGTGGAGTCAACGGGTCACCCGAGTATGTGCGTGCCAGCTGCGACGCGAGCCTGAAGCGTTTGCGCGTCGAGCACATCGATCTCTACTATCAGCACCGCGTTGATCCTAAGACGCCGATTGAAGAGACGGTTGGCGCGATGGCGGAACTCGTCAGCGCAGGCAAAGTGCGGCAAATTGGATTGTCAGAGGCTTCGGCCGCGACGATTCGCCGCGCGCACAAAGTGCATCCCATCGCCGCGCTGCAAACGGAATATTCGCTGTGGACGCGCGATCCAGAAGACGAACTTCTTGCCACTACGCGCGAGCTGGGAATTGCTTTTGTGGCCTACAGCCCGCTGGGCCGCGGATTTTTGACCGGACAGATTAAGAGTCCAAACGATTTGGCGCCGGATGATTTCCGGCGGCAGTCTCCGCGCTTTCAGGGTGACAGTTTCCAGAAGAATCTCGATCTGGTAAGACGTGTGGAAGAAATTGCCGCGGAAAAGCGTTGCACGCCCGGTCAACTGGCGTTGGCGTGGCTGCTGGCGCAAGGCGAGGACATCATTCCGATTCCCGGGACAAAACGACGGAAATATCTGGACGAAAATGCCGCGGCGGTGAAGGTGAACTTGTCGCAAGACGATTTACGGCGGATCGACAAGGCTGCGCCGCACGGCGCCGCGGTAGGGCAGCGCTATCCGGAGCAGGCTATGCGCGCCGTGAATGGTTGACACCCGTTGCGTGTTGCCTCGCCGTTATTAACGTCCGCGCTGCTGAAGCGCGGGCAGCGTAAACTTTGGCGAGATTTCTCGTCGCTTGGACCAATCGTGATAGGTATGGCACTCGAAGCAGCGGGTCTCGGCGTGGTCCACCCCGGGAGCATGGCACGCTTGGCAGGTGGCAATTCCCGGGAGTAGCACATCGGCGGTCTGCGTGCTGCTCAACGCCTTTTCGTGGCAGCTAATGCACGTGAAGCCGCTGTGCGCTTCGTGGTTGAAGCTAGCGTGCGGCATCCAGTTTATGGTGGTGTTGGCCGGAGCAACCACGGGCAGCAATTTCGCCGGCGTCGCTGCCGCCGCGGTCACGGCGGAACCACTGACCGTTAACGCATGACATTGAATGCAAGTTTTGCGCCACAGCAATTGCTCGGCGTCCGCGGTGCGCTCCGCAACCCATTGCGTCGGCGTGAGGATGCGCACTTCCGGTTGACGCACATTTTCGGCGAGCTCGCGATTCGGATCGCGCACGACGCGAACTTCGCCGGGACGCGCGGCAATATATTGCGTGAATCTCGCGACGAGAAATGCGTGCACCACTTCCGGCTTGTCGTGCGGCACGCCTTCGTCGAAATGTTTGTCAAACGTGAGCAGATGGCAGGACGCGCAGGCGGTGGCAAATTTCACAGGAGCCATTCGCTCGCGACCGCTGTCGGCGTGATGCCGCGGAAAAGTCTCCGCGCGCACTGGTAAGAGCTCGTCGCTCTCTTGGTAGCTGGTCTTGGCGTCGCGATAACCGGCATCGGAGTACGTTAAATCCGCGGGAGCGGCCGCGGGGCGATGGCAATTGCCGCATTCGAGCTGGACGGTCGGGCCGGTGGGACCCCGGCGAATCGATTTCATGTGCAGCGCGTGATTTACCTTGATGGTGCCGGGATCGCGGGGCGGCTCGCCGCTGGCGGAACGCACTGCCGCAAATTCCGGGTGACCGTCTTCGAGACTGCGAATGTGATTCGCGTAACTAGAAGTGCCGCCGCTGGCTTGCAGGTCGGCGTGGCATGCCGCGCAATTTTTATTGGCGGTGGCGATGATATTGACGTGGCCACGATGTTCGGTGTGGCATTGCGCGCAGGCCAGTTGCTGAATTTTCGCGGCGTGGTGCATCGGGCCGTCATGGCAGCTGAGGCAGGCGCTGTCTTCCGCTTTTTCCACGAAAACTCCGGCTTTTTGCACGTGACAAGCCGCGCACTCATTGGCAAGCACGGCGTGCGCAGCAGACATGCTGCCGCTGCTATAAACACGCGAGTTTTTGGCGTAGACCAGCCAGCTGATCCACACCAGCGCCAGCGCGGGAATCAGGATGCTGAGCAGCAATTTCGCGCGCTTCATCGGCGTCGGCCGTTTGAAATAGTTCAGGTCGATACGCTGCGCGAGTTTTTTCGTTGTGCGTGTGCGTGCCACGTGCTCTCACATCACAGCTACTTACAAATTCAAGACGAATAGCGCAGCGCCATCACCGCGTGAACCGCGCCGAGCAAAATCAGCGCCAGCGAAAGTGGAATGTGCACCAGCAGCCAGCCGTGCATCCAGTGATGTAAGCGCTCCTGCTTTTGCAATTGCCGCGCTTCATCGCAGATGTCTTGCAAGTCGTCGAGGGCATCGTGCGCCGGCGCGGCCAGCAAGGTGCGCACCGCGGAAAATGCCAGTTGCGCTTTGTCGGCGTTGGCGAGCGCCAAGCGGCGTTCACGCGGTTGTTCGAGGAACGGACGGACTTCCGTTGCGTAAAACCGACGCAACGGCGCACTCTCTTCGTCGCTCAGCAAAATAATTTCCGCCGCCGCGGCGACTGCCGTGCCGCTGGCGGCGCTGCTAACCATCACCGGCGCCATGGGACTGCGCAATGACGAGGCCGCGGGAGTGTCGCGCATCGCGGTAAATCCGCCGGCGCGTTGAATTTCGTCGGCGTCATCCTTGGCAAGGCCCATCGGGCCGCAGACAGATTCGACGGCGTGGTCCGCTTCCCTGCGCAAGAGTTTGCGCACGTTGCCGATTTCGTCGTAAATGGTTTCCAATGGGACGTTGCTGGTTATCAGGCGAGGCACATAATTTTGCAGTACCGCGCCGAACACTCCGCTGCCCACGGTGATGATCAGCAGCCACATCAGAATTTGCGTCATCGTGCCGCCGAAACGGAAGCCGCCATGAAATGCAATAATGGGCAAACTCAGCAGGCCGAGCCACAGGTGGCCACGCATCCAGGCTTGTGCGCGCCCCAAGCGCCAGACTGGAACGCGTTTGCGCGCGCCGAGCAGCGCGGCAAAAATCATGAAGCCGAAACCTACGACTCCAAAGAATAGTCCCACGGCGCTGCCGCCGCGCGGCCCTTGCGGAGCGTTCAGCGCGTATGCGGTGTAGCCGGCAGCGGACGCCGCAAAAATCACCAGCGACGCCAAGGCCCAGCCGCGTTGGGTTCTGTCCATGTGCATATTATTTTGCGGAGCCTTGGCCGAGCATGTCGGCAAAAAATGTCTTGGGATCCACACGATGCGCGGCATCGTGCGGGCAGGCATAGACGCAACTTGGTTCTTTCAAGTGCGTGCACAGATCGCACGAGGTAGCCTTTTGCTTGATGGCAGCCTTTTTGCGGCCGGCGTGTTCGGGGTCGTCGACGATGACTTCAAAAGGATGCAAATTAATATTTCCGTACGGACAATTTCGTGCGCAAAGGCCGCATCCGATACACCAATCTTCGATAATCACCTCGAGCGAATTGCGCCGGCGGATTGAGCCGACCGGGCAGCCCACCATGCACAACGGGTCGCGGCACTGCCGGCAACTGGTGGCCACGAGATATTGATCGAAGCGCAATCCATCGCGCACCAGGCGCGTCACGCCATCGTGGGCATCAGCACACGCGTTGACGCACGCGTCGCAGCGTGTGCAATTTTCCAAATCGAGGACCAGCAGACTTTGCGCTTCCATCAAGCCCTGGGAAAGGAATTGGTCGATGGGCACGCTGTGCAACATTTGCATGCGTTGCTGGTTGGCGAATTGGCGTTCTTGCGCGACGGCGGCGAGGCCTGCGCGAACCGTGGGGAAGCGCTCGATCATTTGGCGGAAATCGTCGCCGGAAATGCGAACGAGTTCGACGTGATCAAGCGCCGTGCAGGTAGCGGTGCGAACGCCGCCGCCCAGCAAGCCAATTTCACCAAAATAATCGCCGCGCGAAAGGTAGGCGAGCACTAGCTCGCCGCCAGGATAATTTTCAGAAATTTTCACAAAGCCAATGCGCACGAGGTAAAAGCAATCCGCGGGATCGCCCTGGCGTGAAATTATTTGTCCTGGCGCGTAGCGCTGCAGTTCGACGCTTTCTTTCAAATGCTCGATAAAATCGGGCGAAAGGTCGGCGAACATGGGCACGCCGCGGAGATGATTTTCGAGGGCGCGGCGCCGATAATTCTGGTCGATTTGGGCGCGAAACGTTTTGTTTTTTAGCATGATGTCCAAAACATTGCGTAGCATTTCGTAGGCTACGACATCCGACTCGGCGCGGACAGTCGCGGAGCGCGGGTAAAAATTCATGCACGTCATTTCACCGAATAAATCGCCGGGGCCGAGTTCGGCCACGGGATTTCCGTAGGCAAGATCCACGCTGGCGTCGATCGGGATCGTGCGATCACGGCGTTCCTCGTCGCGTTTCTCTTCCTCGCGCGTCACCAGTGAACTGGTGAGCTTCTTGAAAAAACCCTTAGCGCCGCCATCGGTTTTTACGTGTGCGATGGGGCTGGAAATGGAAACTTGCGCCTGGCCTTCGAGGATGTAGAAAGCTGTGGAACCAAAATCGCCTTCTTTGCAGATTAATTCGCCTTTGCGAAAGCGCCGTTTTACGATGGCGCCGCGATTCATTTCAAGGAACGTGCCGGAGACGCCCTTGAAAACAGGTATCTGCAGAAGCTCTTCCGCGTCGAAAACTTGCGCGTCGGTAGTTTTTGCGATGGCCGTGCCCGCCACTCCGCGATTGGTGAGTGCGCCCGTGGGGCAAGAGACCATGCATTCACCGCAAGAAATGCAGGTGGAATCGCCCATCGGCGAATTCAGATCGAAGGCGATGCCGGCGGCGTAGCCTTTACCCATGCGGCCGAGGACGAAGTTATTCTTGATTTCGTCGCAGCCGCGAATGCAGCGATCGCACAAAATGCACGCGTCGTGGTCCACGGCGATGGCCAGTGAAGATTCATCGCGCCCGCGCGCCACGCTGCGTTTCGCGAATCGCGGCTGCGTAATTCCCGCAGCTTGCGCTTGTGTTTCCAGTTCGCAATCGCCGGAATGCTGCTGCCGGGCGCAGGGCGTCGGATGGTCGGACATCAAAAGTTCGAGGACCGTCTTGCGCGCCGCCAAAACTTTCTCTGAATTGGTGGAAACTTTCATGCCCGGATCGCACGGACGCACACACGCTGCGGAGAGTACGCGCGCGCCGGTGTCCACCAGGCAAAGCCGGCAAACTCCCACCGGCGTTTCATTTTGCAAATGGCAAAGAGTGGGAATGGAAATGCCGTTCAAGCGCGCCGCGTCAAACACGCTGGTACCGTTCGGAACGCGCACGGGCCGTCCGTCAATGGTTAAATCAAGAAGTCCCGGAGGCGTGGCAGCGGTGGTCATGACTTAGGGCCGAATCCCCACACGATTTGCTTCCCCGGCGCGAATTGCCGGCGAGAAACAGATTCCGCTGGGACATTTTCCATGCAAAACATGAGCATCTACTTCCGCGCGAAAATGTTTCAGGACCGATTGAATGGGCGCGGGGACGATTTGCCCCAAGCCACAGATAGAAGCTAGCGCCATCGCGGCGGAGAGTTCGTCGAGCAGCGCCAAGTCCGCGCGGTATTGGGCTTCCGGCACCGCGCCCTGCGTCCAGCGCACCAACAAGTCGGTCATTTTCTGCGAGCCCACGCGGCACGGCACGCATTTTCCACAGGATTCATTGCGATAAAAGCGCACGGCGTTCAGCGCCATGTCCAGCATGCAAGTGGAATCGTCGCAGACCACAATCGCGCCGGAGCCGAGCATCGAACCAGCATCCGCCAGCGCTTTGAAATCCAGTCGCACATCCACCATCGAAGCCGGCAAATATCCTGAAGACGGTCCAGACGGCGCGAAGGCTTTCAGCTGCCGCCCGCCGCGAATGCCGCCGGCGTGATCAAAAAGCACTTCGCGCATGGGCGTGCCCATGGGCACTTCAAAAATTCCCGGATTGTTGACGTGGCCGCTGACGCCCACGAACTTAAGTCCGCGTGAACCGCTCTGTCCCTGCGCCTTAAACCATTCGACTCCGCGCGCCAAAATCTGCGGCACGTTCACGAATGTCTCCACGTTGTTCAACACCGTGGGCTTGCCAAATAGCCCAGCGGCCACGGGAAACGGCGGCTTGTTGCGAGGCTCGGCACGATGTCCCTCGATCGCTTCGATCAGCGCGGTCTCTTCTCCGCAAATATAACCGCCGGGACTGACGAAGATCTGCAAATCGAAATCCAACCCACTACCCAAAATGTTTTTTCCCAGCGCGCCCATCTTGTAGCAGCGCCGCAACTCTTCGCCAAGGATCTCTTCCTGCAAATGATATTCGTGGCGGATATATAAAATGCCGATCTTGGCGCCGGAAACGAGCCCGGCAATGGCCATACCTTCGACGAGCAAATGCGGCAAATGGGTCATGATAAAGCGGTCTTTGATGGTGCCCGGTTCACTCTCGTCCGCGTTGCACACCACGTATTTGGGAGTCGCCGGTTGTTGCCGCACCAAATCCCATTTCAAACTGGTTTGGAATCCAGCGCCGCCCATGCCGCGTAGTTCGGAAGCTTTCAGCTGGGCCAAGACGCCGGTGAAATCCTTGCTTTGCGTTAAGGAGCGCAGCACTCCATAATTTTCGCCGTCCGCGTAAGGGTCCGACGCGCAAGCAATTCGCGCGTGATCGGGATGCGCCTCGTGGACCTCCTCGCCTTGCAGTGCGCCGCGCGCGATCTGTGCCGCGCCTTCGGCGGTCACGTTCGTAAATATTTTGTCGTTAATCGCGACGGCCGGCGCCATATCGCAGCGTCCCAGGCAGGACACATCGCGGATTTGCACATCTTCCGCGCGCGACGAAACAAACCGACGCTCCAGGTCGGCGCGCAGGTCCGCAGCGCCATTCAAGTGGCAGCTCATATCCGCGCACACGCGCACCTCAGCTTTCGGGGGCATCGCCAGGTGGAAATGCGGATAAAAACTCGCCACGCTATGAATCTGATACAGCGGCATTTGCGTGCGCTGAGACAGGCCTTCCAGTTCCGCCTTAGGCAGAAAGCCATGCCGCAGTTGAATCGCCCGCAGATCGTCGAAAATCACAGCGCTTATCTCTTATTAAAGTAGTTTCGCGCGCCTATGCCGCGGCGCATTGCCAAGGGAGAGTCAAATCCTCTGCATACTACTGGCGGCGCGCAGAACTGTAAAGGGCGCCTTTCACGTTTCTTACGAATGGCGCACCCGAGCTTTGGTAACCGCAACGAGGATATTTTGGCGCGAATCCTGCGGACGGCAAGGCGCCCTCCGGCGATTCCAAGATTTCAGATTTCATCGGCTTAAGATTTTGCTCCGCAACCTGCTGAGGATTCTGAGTCGGATGCGTTAAGATGCCGCAGCAACGACCAACGATGCCCTCAGACGAACAGATTCGCGAGAGAATTCCCCGTAGACGCTGGGTTATTGCGCTGCTGCTTGGCTTTGGCGTGTTGGTCAACTATTTTGACCGCGTCAACCTGTCCGTTTCGCAGGATGCGCTGCACCAGTCCTTCGGGATATCGACGATCACCTTCGGATATCTCCTCAGCGCTTATAGCTGGACCTACGCGCTGATGCAGTTGCCTTCCGGGCTCCTGCTGGACCGCTTCGGCGTGCGCCTAGTAAGCCGAGTTGGCAGCATTTTGTGGAGCATCGCATCCTTCGGCGCGGCTTTGACCACCAGCGTCGGCAGTTTTTTTGCAGCGCGCCTGCTGCTCGGCATCGGCGAAGCGCCGACATTCCCCGCGAATTCCAAAGCTGTGGGCTACTGGTTTCCGCAATCGGAGCGCAGCCTGGCGACGGCTATTTTTGACTCGGCCGCGAAATTTTCTTCGGCGATCGGTGTTCCGATAATCGGCCTTCTGCTATTTCATTTTGGCTGGCGCTGGAGCTTCGCGGCCACCGGGTTCGCCAGCCTGCTGTACTTCGTTTTGTTCTATGCTTTCTATCGCAATCCGAGCGAGGACCGTTCGCTTTCGACGGGGGAACGCGACTTCATCCGGCAAGGCGGCGCACAACCGGAAGACCAGCGCAAGGCCGCAAAGGGTGCGCCACTCACGTATTTACTCGAGCAGCCGAAAGTCTACGGTCTCTGCCTGGGCTCAGCCGCCTACAACTACAGTTTCTATCTGTTGCTTACCTGGCTGCCCAGCTACCTTGCGAGCGCTCACCACCTCGATCTTGTGCATTCCGCCTTTTACACCAGTGTGCCCTGGCTGTTTGCCACGTTCACCGATCTTCTTGTCGGCGGCTGGCTTGTCGACACTCTGATTCAGCGCGGATGGAATGCCGGGCGCGTGCGGCAAATTGTGCTGATCGTCGGAACAAGCTTCGGTCTGGGGATCCTGGGGGCGGCGCACGCGCAAAGCACGCCCTCCGCGCTTTTTTGGATCAGCGTCTCGATTGGTGGACTCTCTGCTGCTGCGCCAGTGGGTTGGTCGATTCCGTCACTGATCGCGCCGCGCGAAAGTGTAGGCACCTTGGGAGGAATTCTTAATTTTTGCAACCAGCTTTCCGCTATCGCCGCGCCCATTGGCACCGGCTACATCGTGGCAGCCACACATTCTTATTCTGGCGCGTTCATCTCCGCGGCAGCATTTCTCTTGGTTGGGATTGCCGGATATATCTTACTGCTCGGGCGCATCGAACCCATTGCCGAGCCGGCATAATCGCCGCCGTCGCCGCGAGGCGGTTCGGACATGCAAAATGCCCTCCGCGCCTCGCTTCCCGCTGTACGGTGTTACTGCCCCCATTCCTACAGCAAGCACCTTATCGGACAAATTCCTTCCGCGACCTAAATTAACCAAAGACCATCCCTCGGGAACGGGCCCCTCAATCCACGCGCCCACTCGTCGACAAGCGAAAGGGCAATAAAAGGGACGAGCGGGCAAAAGGAAACTTATGCGTACTGTGGCAGTTCGTTCTTTATTTCTTGGGTTGTTATTCCTTGCTCTATCTGCGGCAACCTTCGGCCAGGTCGCAATCGGCGTTTCCATCACCTTTGCTCCTCCCGCCCTGCCAGTTTACGAGCAGCCCATCTGCCCTGGAGACGACTACATCTGGACGCCCGGATATTGGGCTTGGGGCGACGACGACTATTATTGGGTCCCCGGAACGTGGGTGGAAGCGCCTGAGGTTGGCTTCCTGTGGACTCCCGGCTACTGGGGATGGGGCGACGGCGTATACATTTTTCATGAAGGTTTCTGGGGCCCGACGATTGGTTTTTATGGCGGGATCAACTACGGCTTCGGGTATTTCGGCCACGGCTACGAAGGCGGCCGCTGGGATAACGGACACTTTTTCTACAACCGGAGCGTGAACAACGTAAACGCCACGATCATCCACAACACCTACAACACCACCATCGTGAACAATAATCCTGGCGCGAGCCGCGTCAGCTACAGCGGTGGCAATGGTGGAGTGGAAGCGCGCCCTAGTCCAGAGGAAGAAGCCGCCGCTCGAGGCCGCCACATCGGTCCTGTGCCTGCGCAAGCGCAGCACCTGCAAGCAGCACGCGCCAACCCGCAACTGCGCGCCTCCGCCAACCAAGGCAAGCCGCCCATCGCCGCCACCGGCCGGCCTGCCGATTTCAAGACCGGGGTTCCTGCCAGCGAAGCTGGCGCTCCCTATAGACCGCCAGCACGCACGGAAAATAATGCCGCGCGTACTGGCGCGGCAGGCTCCAATTCCGCGGCGCACGCCAGCGACATCCAGCCGCACAAGAGCACGCCTTCGAACACAGGCAACGCCACGCTGGACCAAAAGTATCAGCAGCAACAGGACAAGCTGTCTGCGAAACAGAATCAGGAACATCAAAAACTGCAACAGCAACAGGAGCGCGAGCACCAGCAAGCTTCGCAGAAAAATTACAACGACGCCGCCAAGCAACAGATGGAGCAACGTCATCAACAGCAGACGCAGCAATTAGAACAAAAGCACACCACGCAAACACAACAGCTGCAGACTCGTCAACCGCCTCCGCGCCAGCAGCAGAGCCGCCCGGCGGAAAAGCCTCATTGATCGGCGCAGACCGTTCACGGTGCGCGTGAAAAGGCCGGGACAGCGAGTTCCTCGCTCCGGCCTTTTTTTGGCGCGCGCGCCTTATGGATTCCAAAATTTCGCAAAAGCGATTTATGCAGCGCGCGTTCCGGCCGAGAATGAATTCTCGGCTACTGGTTGTCCGGGGCGAATTGCGCAAAAGCATCTGGAGCGGCTTCTTCAAAGCGCGTCAGGCGGCTGCGGAAGACGAAGCGGACTTTGTCCGTGGGGCCGTTGCGCTGCTTGGCGATTAAAATTTCCGCTTGATCGCGCTCTTCGGGAGCGGCGTCCAACTTGAAGAAATTGGGGCGGTAAATAAACATCACCACGTCGGCGTCCTGTTCGATGGCGCCGGACTCGCGTAAATCGCTCAATTGCGGGCCACGCTCTTCGCGTTCCGGGGCGCGCGTCAACTGGCTCAACACCAACACCGGGATTTGCAGCTCTTTGGCCAGGCCTTTCAATCCGCGCGAAATACTTGAGACTTCTTCCTGGCGATTGGAGAAGCGGCCGCGATTGGTGATGAGCTGCAAATAATCCACCACCACCAGCGCCAAGTTTTTCTCTTTCTTAAGGCGGCGCGCTTTCGCGCCAATTTCCAGCACGCTGTTAGAGCCGGCGTCGTCAATCCACAGCGGCGCGGAAGAAATCCGGCCCAGCGCTTCCGTCATGCGCCGCCAGTCTTCTTTACTCAGGTGCCCGGTGCGGAACTTATGGGCGTCAATTTGCGCCACGGAAGCGACCAAGCGCTGCAGCAACGATTCTTTGGACATTTCCAGACTGAAAATCGCCACCGGCAAGCCGGCGCGAATGGCAATGTTTTCCGCCAAGTTCAGAGCCAGCGCCGTTTTTCCCTGCGACGGGCGCGCCGCGAGAATGAGCAATTCGGACGCCTGCAATCCCGAGAGCAGTTTGTCCAGTTCCACGTAACCCGTGGGAATTCCTGTGATGCTCTTGCCTTCGCGAAATATTTTTTCGAGGCGCTCGAAGTTATCGCGAACAATGTCTTTAATGGGGATGAGTCCGGCTTTGACGCGGTCCTCGGCCAAGGCAAAGATCGAAGACTCCGCGTTGTCCAAAATGGCGTCCGCGCCATCTTCGCCTTCAAACGCGTTCTGCTGAATTTTGTGTGTGGCGTGAATGAGATTGCGCAGCAGCGCTTTTTCTTTGACGATGCGCGCGTAGTGCTCGATGTTGGAAACTTTCGGCATGCCGTCGGCCAGCGACGCCAGGTACGGCGCGCCTCCCGAGGCTTCCAGATCGCCACGGCGGTGCAATTCTTCCGTCAGCGTTACGAGGTCAATGGCTTGCTGGCTTTCGCCGAGCGCGATCATCTGCGTAAAAACGCGGCGGTGTTGATCGAGAAAAAAATCTTCGGCGCGGAGATTTTCGATTGCCGCATTCAGCGCATTGTTATCGAGCAAAATCGCGCCGAGAACGGAGCGCTCAGCGTCCAAGTTGCTGGGCAGGGGCTTTTCTAGGGTGGTGTCAACGGCCATAGGGACTTTCTAATGCTTCGCCTTTTCTTCGCTATTGATACCACGAACTTCCTCGCGGAACAAGCGCAGATTTTTATGCAGGCTAAATTTTTTTCGGGAGGTGTTGTTCCCGGCTCGAAACTCTGCGCGCAGTGTGCGCGGAATTTTTCCGCGCGTCAATCCGTGTGGCTGTGCATCTTTTCGGAAATCCAGTGAAAAACTTTTTCGTGCTTGCAAAAATATTTTTACGCGCGATCGGCCCACATACAGAAAGGACGCGGCGAACCGCGTCCTCTCGTGCAACATTGCAGTACCCGGCGACTATTCCTGGTTTTCTTTTGCGACGTGCACCTTGACGGTGGCCGTGATGTCGCGAAACACTTTGATGGTTACGGTGTAATCGCCCAGCGCTTTGATGGGCTCGGCAATGTGAATTTGGCGCTTGTCTACTTTAAAATTCTGCGCGGCCAAGGCTTCCGCGATCTCGCCGGAGGTGACCGACCCAAACATCTGGTCGTTCTCGCCGGTCTTGCGCGTAAAATTCAGTGCAACGCCGTTTAGCAAGCCCACTTGCTTTTGCGCGCTCTCTAGCTCCGTCGCGGTCTTTCTTGCGAGAGAAGTACGGATGCGCTCCAGCGCCTTCATGTTTCCGCTGGTGGCTGCAATGGCCATTTTGCGCGGCAAAAGAAAATTGCGGGCATATCCGGGCTTTACGGTGACGATATCTCCGCGGTGGCCGAGCTTTTCGATATCTTCCTGAAGAATAATTTCCATGATGCTGCTCCTTATGCCTCGGCCTTCGGCGCTTCAACGGCTTTGGGCGCCTCGACGGGGTGGCTGGTTTCCACTGGTTTTGCTTCAACGTGCTTGGCGGCATCCGCTTTGTGATCTCCGGGGACAACCGCGCGAGGCTGTTGCGTGCCGCTAGCGCTTCCCGCAAAGGGCAGCAACGCGATGTTGCGCGCGCGCTTGATGGCCACGCCCAGCCAACGCTGGTGACGCGAGCACACACCGGTCATGCGGCGGGGCAAGATCTTTCCGCGCTCTTGAACGAATTGCGAAAGAATGTCCGCCCGCTTGTAGTCGATCAAGTCCATCTTCTCGACACAGAACTTGCAAACTTTCTTCTTGCGGAAATATTGCCGCTTGCCACGGCGTGGTCCTCCCGGACCGCCGCCCGGGCCGCCTGGTCCGGCGTCCCTGCGCGGACCACCATGTCCGCCACCTGGACCGCCTTCGCGGCGCGGACCGCTGTGACCGCCGCCCGAGTGTCCACCCGGCGCGCCGCCTCCGCTGCTTTGCGGCGGGGCGCTCGGCGCTGCTGTTTGCTTCGTTTCCTCTGCCATACCATTCCACCCTTTCGAATTCTTGCGGACCGTAGCTGCGGTCCAAACTTCAACTTTCAGAAACTTGCTTTAAAATGCCGACGCAAAAGTTGCTCGCAAAATTCACGCAAAACGCGCACCGGACTTCGCGAACTTAGCCCGCGTTTTCCACGTGACGTTCCCGCTCTTGCGGGCGTTCCTGAGAGCGTTCCTGCGAGCGCTCCGCATGGCGTTCCGATGAAGCGCCACCTGTTCCACCCGCGGAAGGCGCTGAGGGCGTCCGGCGCGGACGGCGCGCCGCACGCTTTTCGCGGCGATCGCCGAGCTTCTTCTGCAACTTCAAATCTTCGTCGAGGCGAATCGTCAAATATTTAATGACCACGTCTTGCACGCGCAGCCGGCGTTCCAGCTCGGCCATCAATTCGCCATGGCCAGTGCGAATTTGGTGATAGACGTAAATCCCTTCGCGGTGTTTCGCGACCTTATAGGCCAGGCGCCGCGTTCCCCAATGCTCGGTCTTCTCGATCTTGCCGCCCTTTTCCGCGCAGGTGTGCTCAATGCCGGAGATTACTTTCTTGATGTCTTCTTCCGGCGTGGCGGGACGCGCGATAAAAATCAAATCGTACAAGCGCTCTTGCTCCATGTGACCGTGCTGACTTTGTTCCATATGACCTCTTCTCCGTCTTTTCGCCGGGCGCTAACCCGGAAAATTCTTTTCTAACTTTCGGCTTCCGCATCCGGCGGCGGCACCTTGCGGTTGTACTTGTTCATCGCCGCCGCCAAGCCCTGCCGCAAAATCATTTCCACCGCGTCGCCGGCCTGCGCGACCATTTCTGACGCCACTCCCAGCTCTGGCTTCTTCATCGGCCGCAAAACGTAAGCCGCCAGATCGTGCACCGGATGATCCGGACCGCAACCGAGGCGCAATCGCGAAAACTCCTGCGTGCCCACGATGCTGGTCACGGACTTCGCTCCGTTATGCGTTCCCGGGCTGCCGCGTTCACCGATGCGAATCATGCCCCAGGGCAAATCGCGTTCGTCAAACAGCAGCAGCAGATCCGCGGGCTGCAGCTCGTACCTGCCCAGCAGCTCTTTTACCGAGACGCCGCTGAGATTCATGTACGTCTGCGGTTTGGCGAGAATGATTTCTTCCTCGCCAAGCTTTCCGCGGCCCACCAGCGCCTTGCCTTCCGGACGCGAAACGCGAATCCCGCTGCGATTCGCCAGTTCGTCCACGGCCATAAAACCCAGATTGTGCGGCGTCCACTGATACTCCGGGTCTGGATTTCCGAGTCCGACGATGAGGCGCATAAGCTTTTTCGCGAACGCCGGCAAAACATACGCGCCGAGTTACTTCTTTTTCTTGTCGTCCTTCTCGGCGCCCTTTTCCGCTTTGGCGCCGGCTTCCGCGCCTTCTTCGCCTTCTTCTTCTTTCTTGCCCTTCTTGATGACTTCGGGCTCGGCTGGCGTGGTTGCCGCTGCAACGGCGTCCGCAGGCTTCTCTTCTTCGACGCGCAGCGCGACGACGTGGGCCAGTACGCGCTCGGGTTCGGTGATGAGCTTCATCTTGGCGGTATCGATCGGCAAATCGCTCGCGCGTACCGCACCATTGAGCGCCAAGTTGCTGACGTCCACACGAAACTCCGTGGGGATTTCCGCGGGCAAGCATTCGATTTCCACTTCGCGGGTGACGACTTCAAATACGCCGCCTTCAACCTTTACGCCCTTGGGTTCGCCGAAGGTGTGCACCGGAACTTTAACGCGCATGCGCACGTCCATGGCGATGCGCAGCAAGTCCACGTGTAGCAGTTTTCCGCTGACGGGATCCACTTGCCAGTCTTTCAAAATGGCTGGCTCGTGCTTGCCACCGAGGTCCACTTGAAACAGCGTGTTGTGGCCGCTCTCCGAGCGAAGAATTGCGCCCACCTGCTTGGCGTTTACCGCGAGAGAGATAGCTGCGCCTTTGCCGCCATACAATGTGGCGGGCAATTTTCCGGTTGCGCGCAACCGCCGTGCTTCATTCTTGCCGCGCAAGTCTCGCGCCGCGCCTTCTACTACGATTTTTTCCGCCTGAGCCATGTCCAGTTTCCTTCCCGTCCTAAAGCTAAGAATTCAAGTCTCTAAATAAACAGCTCGCTGATCGAAGTCTCTTCGTGAATCGAGCGAATGCCACGCGCCAGCAACTCCGCAACACTCAGCACGGTAATTTTCCCTATTTTCCTTCCTGCTTCGCACAACGGCACGGAATCCGTCGCCACCACTTCCTTGATCTGCGAATTGGCAATTCGCTCAATCGCGGGGCCGGAAAGCACCGCATGCGTGCACGCGGCAAATACTTGCGTAGCCCCTTCGTTGAGCAGCGCTTCCGCGGTTTTCACCAGCGTTCCCGCGGTATCGATGATGTCATCCACAATCAGCGCGCTGCGCCCGCGAACATCTCCAATCAAATTCATCACTTCGCTGACGTCGATATCCACGCGGCGTTTGTCGACGATGGCCAGCGGCACGCCGAGCTTTTTCGCAAAAAATCTGGCGCGTTCCACACCGCCGGCATCCGGCGAAACCACCGTCAAATTCGGCAAATCCTTGTGCTTGAAATATTCGACCAGCACCGGAGAAGCGAACAGGTGATCCACCGGCACGTCGAAATAGCCCTGAATTTGCGGCGCATGCAAATCTAAAGTCAGCGCGCGGCTGGCTCCCGCCGTTTCCAACAAATCCGCCACCAACTTTGCAGATATCGGAACGCGCGGCTTGTCTTTGCGATCCTGCCGCGCATAACAGTAATACGGCAGCACCGCGGTAATGCGCCACGCCGACGCGCGCTTAAACGCGTCGATCATCAGCAACAACTCCAGCAGGTGGTTATCCACCGGATAGTGGCAAGGCTGCACGACGAAAACATCCGCGCCCCGTACATTCTCCAAAATCTGAAAATGTATCTCGCCGTCGCTAAAGCGGCCCAGCTTGGCCTGGCCGATTTGAACATCCAAATGCTTGCAAATACTCGCCGCCAACGCAGGGTTGGCCGTGCCCGTAAAAATTTTGAACCGGTCGTCGTTCAAGACGCGATCGCTCCAAGCCGCCGCATTCACGCGACTGCGAAAATTTAATTCGGGCCTAGGTGCTGCTTGCAGTCTGGATCAGCTGGCGCGAGAAAACACACATTGCCCCTGGCAATGCCTGATTCCGTTCTAAAGACGCTGCGGCTTACCTGACACGCGCGCCAGAAACAACGCGGAGATACCTGCGGCGCGAAATCGTTTCGCAAACGAAGGTCTGATCGTGCGGAAACCTAACAGCGGCTCGGCGCGCCATCGCTGGGCTCGGGAAAACTCCAAACACCGCCGAACCGCTACCCGCCAGCGAGGCTTCTGCAGCTCCGTTTTGCAGCAATACCCGCTTGATTTGCTGAAGCCGCGGGTGCCGCAGGAACACTGGCTTCTCAAAATCGTTTGCGAGACCAGCGCCCTGCGCGCTCCAAGAGAGAGCACAGAACTCCCAAAGTCTACGGTTTTCCGCCCTTTTTGTCAACGTTGTGCGCGCGGTTCCGTTTTCGAGCGGCCGCGCCTTGAGCCAGCGGTAAGCGTCCGGGGTCGGCACATGAATCTCGTCCGGAGAGACTACCAGCAAAGTTTGTTCCGGGTCGTCCGGCAGGGGATAAATTTCGTCGCCTTTGCCGATTCCCAGCGCTCGTCCACCCAGCAGAAAAAAGGGGACGTCCGCACCCAGCGATGAGGCCAGGCTCAGCAGCCGCGCCGTCGGCATCTGGCGTCCCGTAAGTCCGAGATAGCCGCGCAACGCCGCCGCCGCATCGCTGGACCCACCGCCCAAACCGCGTCCCGCAGGAATTTTTTTGCGCAACGATACCTCCACGCCGTCGCGCAAGCGCAATTCCCGGCGCAGCAAATCCACAGCGCGATAAACGAGGTTTTTCTCCGCCGCCTCGCCGGAAAGTACCGCGTCGCCTTCTACGCGCAGAGAAATCTCCGCGTCGCGCGTCGCACGCATCAGCAAATCATCGTGCAGCGAAATGGTCTGGAAAATTGTGCGCAGCTCGTGAAAGCCATCCGGCCGTTTGCCCAACACATCGAGGCGCAGGTTGACTTTTGCGAACGCGGGAATGCGTACTTCGTTCATTCGTTTTTGGCTAAGGCTTTTCGTTGGGCGTGCTATTCGGCGCATTGTTTTGCTGCGCCACGCGATGTTTGCTTTGCGAGAGTTTCTTCTCAATCTCTGCAATCTTGTCGTTTTCTATGTCTGCCGGAAGCGCGCGACGCCATTCCATAAGCGATTTTTCCCATTCCGCCGCGGCTTGCACGCTGCGCCCGGTTTTGGCGTACACGTCGCCGAGATGCGACCGAATCGTCGCGTCGTGGCTCTCGCGCTCGGCAGCCTGCCGCAGCGTAGCTTCTGCATCCGCCAACTTATTTTCCTTGAAATAAATCCAGCCCAGGCTATCCAGATACGCCCCGTTGTAAGGATCATCCTTCAACGCGCGCTTCACCAGCGCTTCCGCTTCATCGAGGCGGATCCCCAGGTCGCCGAGCATGTAGCCGTAATAATTGAGCACTTGCCCGTCGTTCGGATTTACTTCCAGCACTTTCTTAAACTCTGCTTCGGCGCGGTCGAAATATTTCTGGCGTTCGTAAATGGCGCCGAGCAGGAACCACACCATTTCATTGTCGCGCGGCTGGCCGGGCAACGCTTCGGCCACGCGCGCGGTTTGCTCCGCTTCTTTATAGCGGCGGCCGCGTTCGTAAACCTGCGCAATATTCAAATACGTGTCGCGGTCCGTGCCGTTTCCCGTCAACTGCGCTTTCAACATCTTCACCGCTTCGTCGGTCTGGCCGTTCTCGCCCATCAGCAACGCTTCACTTGCGCGAATCAAGGCATCGCTGGGATATTTCGCCAGCGCTTCCTTGCCCGCCGCCAGCGCCTTCGGCAAATCCTTAGCCGCGCGGTACGTATCCATGATCAGCAACCGCGCACGCCGGTCTTCTTCCTCACCTAAATGTCCCATCTCGTCGTACGTAAAAATCGCCGCCTGATAATTTTGCGTGTCGCGATACAGCTGCCCCAGTTGTTGATACAAAATTGCCAACGACCGCCGCCGCGTGGGCAGCACGTTCGCTTGTACCTTGATTCCCGTTACAGCATCCGACAGCACGCGGATCGCATCGTCAAATCGCCCTTGCGCCTGATACAGCATCGCTTCGTTGTACATCACTTCCAAACTGCCCGGTGCATACTGCCGCGCTTTCACTAGATTCTCTTCCGCTTTATCCATCTGATGCAGTTCGCGGTAAATCTGCGCGATCCGCAGGAAAACATCGGCATCGTCCGGCGTCAACTCTTCCAGCTTTCGATAAACCGCCAGCGCTTCGGAATATTTATCTTCCGCCAGCAAGGTTTGCCCCAGCCCGCGCTGGTGGCTCGGCTCCGCGGGATCCAGATCCACAGCTTTGCGATACGCCGCTTCGGCTTTGCCCAGATCGTGTCCCTGCGTATAAGCATCGCCAATTAAATCGAGCAACGCCGGCGAACTCGAATGCGCGGTCATTCCTTCCAGCAGCGCCACGGCTTCCGCATTTTTTCCTTCGTCCAACAACAATTGCGTCAACTGCTCGACCGCGGCTTCGTTGTCTGTATCGCGCTTCAAAATCGCGCGCAACACCTGCTCCGCTTCCGCCGGATCATTTCGCAAACGATACAATCGCGCCAGCCACAGCGCGGACTCCAAATCTTCCGGATCAACGCGGTAAATTTCGCGGAACTGCTCGATGGCCTTCGCGACGGTTTCCGACTGCCCGCTCCCGGCGCTAAAATCTCCCAAGCTGCGCAAATAAATTCGTCCCAGTAATCGCCGCGGCGCCAGGTCATTCGGATTGCGCTGCAAAATTTCATTGGCTTCTTCCACCGCTTCGCGAATGCGTTGCGCCTTCCAGTAAATCTCGGCGAGCCGCTCGCCAATCACCGGCGATTTGGGATCGAGGGCGTAGGCCTTCTTGTACGCTTCGATGGCTTGCGTGGCATATTCCGCCCGGCTGCCCGCCTCATACTGCTGCTCGTAAATATGGCCCATCGTGAAGTAGTAGTAGGCGTCCGCGCGTCCTGGAGTATCCGTTTCGGCCTTGACTGGCGCGGCCACCTTTTCTGATTTTTGATCGCGCGCCTGAGTATCAGCGGTCTGCGAATGCGCCGCCGCCCCGGCGAAGCCGCTGATCAGAATGGCGAGTGTCATAACTCGTAGTTTCATATCTTCCCCAAACAAAAAGTATCCCATGCGCCACAACCGAGGTCAAAAGCCCTTCGCGTCCAGGGCATACAATCCGCCAGCACGAGGAGCGCGTGGTCCTCCTTAAGATGCGTCCGGCATACGAAATCGTTGGCACCACGGAGGCACGGGAGATGCACGCCGATTTTACCGATCACCGCATTCGCGTTGGCAAGGCCGGAGAGCCGTATCCCGCATAGGTAATCGTGGGATAGGCCAAGTCGGAGTAAATAGGTCAGAACTGCAACGGCGCGTTGCCGCCCGCAAGACCATTCCTGTCATCGAAGCGCTTCCGGAAGATGCAGGTTAAGGGCGTTCCGTGAAAAGAAAAGCTTGCAATCCTTCCGCGAGGCTCTCGCCGCTCACCTGCGGCAATTTTTGAGCAAACGCGTCGCTTCCCAGCTCAATCGTCCCGCCGGTGCGTTTTCATATGCGGATGATCCGCCACTGGCTTCAACAGCCGAAAAATATGCTCACCCGCTTTGGCATCAAACCTGTACAACAGCACCGCATCGGCCGCGCCATCTTCCGCCGCCAGCTCGAGCGCCGGATTATCCATGATCACATCGCCATTATTCTTCACTCGCAATTCCGCTCCCACCTGCAACACAATCTTCGTTCCCTCAGCGCTCGCAGCCATCGCAACCTCCAGCAGAAATTTCCAGCCGTCGCACTCCTAAGATGCGCACGGCCATCAGAAGGACGCAATCCCCGGACGCCTCCAATCTCGCTCGTCAACCACAGGGCGTGACCCATCGACTGCGACTAGACCCCGCAAGACTGGACGAGGTGCCAAAAGATAGACATACAATGATAGTCCGGCAAGTACGTTGGTGCGCTTTGAGGAGGGTATTTACATGCAATCGTTACGATATCTTCTGCAGACAGCGCAGGAAAAAGGCGTGGCCCTCGGCCATTTCAATATTTCTGACCTGGTGTTACTGAAAGCGGTATTTGCCGCCGCCCGCGAACGCAACGTGCCGGTTTTGGTTGGTTTGTCCGAGGGCGAGCGCGAGTTTGTGGGAACTCAGCAGATTGCGGCCTTCGTGCGAAGCTTGCGCGAGGAATTCGACTTCCCCATTTTTCTGAACGCCGATCACACGCACTCTCTCGCGAAAGGGCTGGAAGCCGCCAAAGCGGGATTCGATTCTGTGGTCTTTGATCTTTCGGCTCTACCCTTTGCAGAAAATGTGCGCCAAACCAAACACGCTGTAGAAGCGCTGAAATCCATCCATCCAGCGATGCTCATCGAGGGAGAAATCGGAGATATCGGCAGCGGCTCTGAAATACACGAAACGCCTCCCGACCTCGCAAAGGGACTTTCGACTCCAGAAGAAGCCCGGCAGTTCGTGGACAGCACGGGAGTGGACATCCTGGCGCCCGCGGTGGGTACTATGCACGGCATGCTCCGAAGCATGGTTCGGGGAGAAACAAAGAAGCGTTTGCATATCGAAAGTATCGCCGCCATCAAGCGCGCGTGCGGCGCCTTCCTAACCCTACACGGGGGCTCGGGCACCGATGACGAGGACTTGCGCGAAGCGATCGCCGCGGGAATTAACATTGTCCACATCAACACCGAGCTGCGGGTCGCCTGGAGGCATGGTTTGGAACAGGGCTTGGCTACACAACCGGCCGAGGTGGTGCCCTACAAAATTCTGCCTCCCGCTGTCGAGGCAGTAGAAGCGGTAGTCACCTCGCGCCTAAAACTATTCAATCGCGAACGGCATTTCGCTCAAGAAGCATAGCGGCGACCTCGCGCCTCGCGGAGAGTCGAAATGCTAGCCCGGAATATCGCAACCACGTGGCGCTGCGCTCATGGCTTTGGTTCCGGCGATGGTTCCACGCGCTGGATCAGCGAACGCTGAATCGCAAGCAGGGCGCCACTGCGTTCAACCGCCGCCACATATTTTTTGTGCAATGGATGGGCTGCCAGCTTGGCGCGGTAAATTTCGTATTCTGCCAGCGAGGAAAAATCAATCAGCCCGAAAGCCTCGTTGGTCGCTCCGGCAAAATCCGTGGGCATAAAATAGCCCAGGATGTTGCCGCCACTTTCCCGAATGGGAATTTGCTCATCGGCGGCATATTTGGCGATATCAGATAGTTTGTTCGGATCGATGGTGTAACGCAGAAAAAGCGTGATCATGGTAAGCGCCTCCAAGCGCAGTCTAGAGCTTGGACCGCGAAAGATATTTCGGCGCGGGCCGAAGTATTGGAGTAATTTTAGAGCGATACTGCTTCCATGAACGGACCTTTGTCCATCACCGCCAACCTGCTCGGCGATCCCGGGAGAGCTGCGATCTTGCTGCGGCTGATGGGCGGCATAGCTCTGTCTGCAGGTGAACTGGCGGCAACCGCCAATGTGGCCCCGCAAACCGCGAGCGAGCATCTGGCCAAGCTTGTACAGGGCCGACTCCTGAGTGTTGAGCGGCAAGGGCGCCACCGCTACTACCGGCTCGCGAGTGCGGAGGTCGCGGATGCAGTGGAAGCGCTGCTCGTGCTGACGGCGCGGCCGCAGGTTCGCGACGCGAGCGCTAGCGCATCTAGAGCGTGCGTTGGCAGCTTGCAGTACGCGCGAAGGTGCTACGGGCATCTTGCCGGTTGGCTGGGCGTGCAAATCGCCGACCGTTTAGAAGAACGCGCCTTGCTTACAGAAAACAACGCCAAGTCCTACTCGCTAACCTTGGCGGGGCGAAAATGGTTTGAGGCGCTCGGGGTTCATACCCCATCATTTACAATTGCCCAGAAAAAAGTTGCGCGCCGCTGTCTCGACTGGAGCGAACGGCGGCACCACGTGGCGGGCGCGCTGGGCTGCGCGATGTACAAGCGCTTTCGAGAACTGGGTTGGGTTGCCCCGGTGCGCGACACTCGCTTGCTGCGCGTCACCCTGGAGGGCCAGACGCGGCTTTGGGAGTTGCTGCGGATTCCGCTCCGCTAGGGGTCGCCAACGGCTCTACGATATTTTGGGCAACAAGCGGTCGCCTTGCCCGCCATCTTACCTGTGTCAAACGCATTCTCTGCGATCGCAAGGTCCCACCGGCGGTGGCCCGCGCAACGTCGGTTCGTTCTCAGGTGAGCGAAGTGCTTCGTTGTC